>Ga0233439_10000139_pt1 | contig 121166 bp, 112 predicted proteins | sample SI_123_September_6_FD_182713 | JGI IMG/M metagenome (GOLD analysis project Ga0233439, IMG submission 182713) | Seawater microbial communities from Saanich Inlet, British Columbia, Canada - SI_123_September2016_100_MG | ecosystem: Environmental > Aquatic > Marine > Inlet | place: Canada...
TTACATTACTGGTTACTACAGTCGCGTGAGGCCGCATCAACATAACGGTGGATTATCGCCAAACGAGTCAGAGCAAAAATACTGGATTAACCACAAACTGGTGGCCAATATTACTTGACCACTACAAACATCACCTTGAACAACAATCACTCGCCCAGCCAATTCTTCGGCGGGGGAACTAATTCCCTGTTGAGCCATGGTGATGGCCGGCGATAGGGCAAACAGGAATGAAAGGATGTAGACGGATAGCCTTTTGGCTCCGTTCTTTTGAATTTTTCTTTGGCTTTTTAATTGGGTATTCATTTTTATTATCTATGTTGGTTATTGATTGATTGATCAGTATATGTAGGAAATATCCTACTTTTACCGTAACAACAGGGCTTCCAACCCACTAATTCTTCGTATATTCAGCATCCTAGCCCTTGTAGGAATCAATAATGTGATGTGGTGCACATGATTCCTTAAAAATAGCAGAAATTTAGTGAATTGGGGCGCAGTTTTGCTTAGAGAAGAGTGTAATGAGTCCCATTCTTGCAAATAACTCACGAAATTGACGGGCAAAATGAGAAATTGAGTGTATCGGCCGAAATTTCGATCCATTAGCGATAAGAATGACAGTAAACCCGATATATCGTAGGTTATCGCGGCGTTCTATCTGATTGGCGGTTTGGCTAGTATGACAGCGGTCTCTGATTGTGGATAACTGGAGGGGGTGAGAGGGGCTTCTGTTTTTACAGACTCAAACTCAAGCGATTGAATTTGTTATGCGCAAAAAAAGGGACTGCTTAGTCAGTCCCTTTGTATTCAGGAATTATGATATTGAAGTCAGAGTCTAGGGCTCAGTCTTAATTTCCATTACCTTGTCCGGGTCTCCACGAAAGATAATATAGCTAATAGTATCTGTGTCTATCTCATGCCAGCCATGAGGCATACCCTTGGGGATGATTGCAATGTCGCCTGGTTCTACAAACTGCAGAACACCCCCTCGAATTTCGCCCCTTTCCATCGGGCCTAGTAGTGAACTATTGCTGGTTTGCATATCGATGAATTCGCCACCGGTAACCATGGTTCCCTGACCGGAAACGATATAGTAAATTTCGTCCAGATTTACGTGAGCGATTCCTGTTTCTACGCCGGTATCCTCAACCTTGCTGCGCTGAACCACAGAGACACCCATATGCTCTTCTCCGACACTGATATGACGCATAACAATATCGCTAACACTCCTGCCTTCTGCCAGGTTAGCCAGACCCTGAGCTAGAGTCGCATCTACTTCTGCTTTACTCATTATAGTTGAGCCACCGTCAGCTTCATGATGGTCTGCATTGGCTGACAAAAGTGAAACAGCAAGCACAGCAATTACAGTTAGTGTTTTATGTATAGTTTTCATGGTAGTTCCTGATAGGTTTATTTTGCTTATTTATTCCGCCTGGATTTCCCCGGCAATGCGTTGCACGTCATCAAGTACACGTAGCAGGTTGCCACTCCAGAGCTGAGAAATTTGATCTTCCGTATATCCTCGTCGTACTAATTCAACGGTTACATTTCTAGTTTCAGATGCATCGTTCCAACCGGTAATGCCACCACCACCATCGAAGTCGGAACTGATGCCAACATGATCAATGCCTATTAGCTTAACCAGATAGTCGATGTGGTCTACAAAATCCGACACAGTTGCTTCGGGGGCATTTGCTCTTGTTTCTCTTTCTGTGTTTTCAATTAAGTAGGTGCGCCTATCTTCGTTAATGTAACTTCCAAAGGCGACTGTCTGCACTACGCCGCCATTTTGCTGAACGCGCAACAGCATATCGTCTTCCAGATTTCTGGTGTGGTCGGTTAGAGCTCGGGCCGATGAGTGAGAAGCGACAACAGGAGCGCGGGTGATGTCCAGCATCTGTGAAATCGCATCTTTGGATGGGTGGGAAATATCAACCATGATTCCAAGGCGATTCATTTCAGCAACGGCTTCTCTGCCCAAGTCGCTGAGGCCGCCATGTAGATAATCATTTTCCGCTTCGCCAGTTTGCGAGTCGGCAAATTGCGAATGGCCGTTGTGAGCCAAAGACATGTAGCGACCACCACGATTATAGAAATCTTCTATATTGCTCATATCCAAGCCTACTGGGTAGGCATTCTCGATACCGATCATGGCAACCTTTTTACCTTCTCCAGATATTCGGCGTACATCATCTGAGGTGTAGGCTATTTCGATTTCGTCTGGCGCTATTTCTTCCAGCCAATGGATAGCTTCAAATTTGTCGATGGCATTGGCATAGGCTGCGGCATATCCTTCTTCATCTAGTGCGCCTTGACCTGTGTAGACAATAAACCAGGCGACATCCAGTTTGCCTGCATCCATCTTTACTAGATTCACCTGAGTTTCCAGGTTCATCGTGTAATTGACTTCGGGAGTGAAGTTACCCGTATTGATGTCCGCATGAGTGTCCAGAGTTATCACTCGATCGTGAATCTCTCCGGCGCGGGCAATAAGCTGTGCTTCTGACTCAGCGGTTTCTCCGGTTGGGGTTTGTTCTACAGCCGAAGAAGAATTGCTGCTGGCAGCCTGTTGCTCAGCGTCTCCACATGACAGGAGGAAAGTGGATATTGCGGCGATTAAGATGAACCTGAATCTGGAATGCATGGTGTGGTGTCTCTTGAATAAATGATTGGTGAATTCGGTAAAACTTAGCACTTAGATAGGAAGAAGAACACTGAAAAACTATGGAATACCCGGATTTTACTAAGCAGTAAATTAATCCCCGGAAAAAGATAGGGTTATATTGGCGATTTTTCAGGCGAATTAGCTCTAATTTCAGGGTATTATTGGCTTATTGCTGTATTCCGATTAATCTATTTGAGAGCGCCTTAATGCAACATCTAATGCAACATAGACTTCTAAAAACTCTGATATTTTTTATCAGTTTAAGCCTTGTTTCCATTTCTTTTTCGGAAGGAGGAAGAACTCCGCTAAGAGTCAAGAATGGAATTGTTACCAGTTCATCCAGACTGGCATCGGAAGCGGGACTGGAAGCCTTGAAGCAGGGTGGAAACGCTGTTGACGCTGCAGTGGCTACCGCATTCGCATTGGCTGTTAGCTGGCCTACTGCGGGTAATATAGGCGGCGGTGGATTTTTGGTTTATCACGGCGATGATGGTCATGCCACAACATTTGATTTTCGCGAAAAAGCACCTCTGGCTGCAACTCAGGAAATGTATCTGGGTCTGGACGGGCAGGTAATTGATAATTCTAACCATATCGGCCCATTGGCTGTTGGAGTGCCAGGAACAGTAGCCGGTTTATGGAAGGCGCATCAGGAGCTGGGAAGTCTTCCCTGGGAAGACCTGGTAGCTCCCGCGATTGCTCTGGCCCGTGATGGAATACCCATGTCCTATTCCCTCTATTCAGGATTCAATAACAGCATGCGTCGGTTCAATCAGTACCCATCTTCTAAGGCTAAATTTTCCAGACCAGATGGCACCGGACTGGAATTGGGCGATACCTGGTATCAACCTGATCTAGCCCATACTCTGGAGCTTATCCAGACCGAGGGTCATGATGGTTTCTACAAAGGTGAGAATGCAGAACGCCTGGCAGGATTCATGGCAGATATAGGTGGAATAATCACTGAAGAAGATCTGGCCATATATGAGGCAATCGAAAGAGAACCGGTTCGTGGCACTTATAGAGGGTACGATATTGTTAGCATGCCTCTTCCGAGCTCTGGCGGCGTAACAATGATTGAAATGCTCAATATTCTCGAAGGCTATGACCTGGCAGCAATGGGTCACAATTCAGCTGACTATCTCCATGTGCTCACTGAATCAATGCGACGAGCCTATGCAGACCGAGCAGAACATCTTGGTGATCCAGATTTTAATGAAGGTATGCCTCTTGCCCATTTGATGGATAAGGATTACGCGGCAGAACTGCGAGCCAGCATAGACATGGATCAGGCTTCCGAATCAGACCCTTCGGAATTTGCTCAAATTTATGAGAGTGAAGAGACAACACATTTTTCCGTAGTTGATAAAGATGGCAATATGGTCAGCATGACCTACACGCTGGAATTCGGTTACGGCTCAGCAATTGTAGTTGAAGGCGGTGGTTATCTTCTGAACAATGAGCTCGGAGATTTCAATGCGGTGCCAGGTCTCACAGACAGAAGAGGAAACATTGGAACTGCGCCAAATCTTGTTGCACCACAAAAGCGTCCACTCTCCAGTATGACGCCGACAATCATTGCTCAAAACGGAAAGCCTGTTTTTACTGCAGGAAGTCCAGGAGGCAAGACGATTATCAACACTACTTTGCAACTCATTCTTAACGTAATAGATCATGATATGAATATCGCCCAGTCAGTAGAAGCGGGCCGCATTCATCATCAATGGCTACCTGACGTAACCAGTATGGAGACGGGTACTCTGTCGCCGGATAGCGTACGTCTTTATGAAGAGAAGGGGCATCAGTTCAGAGAGCGTACAGCACAGGGAGCAGCTATGGCGGTCTACTATGACCGAGCTAATGGCATTTTCGAAGGATCTTCAGATTCTCGTCGTGGTGACGGCGCTGCTGTAGGTTATTAATTCCCAGCTACTTATCTCAAGAAGCTGAGATCTAAAAAGCAGTGAACGCCTGGCGCTCACTGCTTTTTTTTACATTCCAGGAATATATTGCCTTTCAAGATTTGCTTCAAGGTCTTCCCTGTAAAACAGAACATCTCTGAATTCACCTTGCGTATACATTTCGGCCTGATCATCGAAGTGTGTGGAGTCAGGATTATTATTTAAGCCTCCAACCGTAATAGCCTTTGCTCTAAGTCTTTCACCGAACTCAACCGCAGCCACAAAACTATTACCACTGGTTCCGTACATGCGCTTGGTTCCTGGATAAGCTCTAGCGCCAAATGAAGCAAGAGATCCCCAACGGGATGATGCAAAAGCAACAGGTAGACTTGGAGCATTGTCATCGAAGTCCTGAACAATATCTCCGTTCAGACGCTGGTAGCGGTTTATCTCTCCCCATGCCACGCGCCAGTTACCGAAGTCTGCCTCTAGTTGCTCTGCAGCCAGACGCAAAGCACTGAGTTTCTGGTCAACTGAAGAGTTAAACGCCATGTAATCATACACATTGATACCGGCAGCGTTGGCTTCAGCTGCAACAGCATTCATTAAATTCTGCGCCCAGTAAATCGCCAATGATGTTGCTTCGGAGTCCGCGGAATATTTCATATCCCAGTTTCGCAAGAGGTCTATGTAGTCAATTAGTCCTGAGTTTATGGATACTTCATCAACGAAATTTACGTTAGGAGTTGCTCCATCAATAGTAGCTGGTTCGTCTACTCGGTTAACTCGATCAACCGCTGTTATCAACAAGAGATTGGGAATCAAATCCTCGAATGCAGTAAGAGTAGGTTCATAGGCAGCCTCGATAAGAGAATCTATAGTGAAATCAGATTTATTCTGAAGTACCTGAACGGCATGAACGCCTCTTGGGTTTTCGGAATTATTCGCCATATAAACAGGGTAGTCTTCAGCTCGCGGGCTGAACTCGCCGGCTGCAGTGAATGGCCAGTTATTGGTATTCTGGATCCAGCCATTAGCAGGATTGAGCAAAGTTATAATTTCATCCACTGGGTGCAGACCTTGCCATTCGGTGGCTGGGTTGCTGCCATCCAAAGGCTGGTTCCAGTCGAAGCTCAAATCCCGTCGGGGAATAAAGTTTCCATGGTAGTAAGCAATATTGCCATCGGCGTCAGCATACACAGTATTATTTGAAGAATTAGTTTGTAGTTCCATAGTCTCCCAGTAGTCATCATGACTTTGGGTTTTGGTGCGCAAATAAGATTGGCTCAAGGCTTTGATTGGTTCATTCATCAGCTTGATGCTTACCCACTTTCCGTCCTCGGCTCGGATGATCGGACCGTGGTGACTGTGATAGGTGGTTACTTGCCTTTCAAGTATGTCGTCGCCCTGCCTGTAGGGAAGCTTAATGATAGATTCTGTGAGTTTTCTTTCTTCATCTCCGTACTGGTAATAGCCTCCATCTTCTCTTTCGATTACGGTCTCCAGATATTCATCGATGGCATCAGCTCGGCTGGAGGTATGCATCCAACCTGTCTTTTCATTAAAGCCCTGGTAAACAAAGAACTGACCCCAGGTAACCGCCCCATAGGCATTCAAGCCTTCTTCACTAACCATGTGTAATTCTGAGCGGAAGAAAAATGAAGTGTGGGGATTAATCCAAAGAAGCGCATTCCCGCTGGCACTATTCTCTGGCGCAATTGCAAATCCGTTACTACCTCTTGGCTCAGTATCGAATGGAATTTCATTCTGTGCGACTAGATTAGAATCTCCATAGAAGCTTTCCAGTCGGCGCAGATTAACGCGCTCAATATCTCCACCGATACTTCCTTCGGTAAAACTCAATGCCATCCAGGGCTCAAAGCGATTGATAACTCTTGGTTCAATTTCCGGATGATTGTAGAGGTAGTAATTCAAGCCATCGGCGAAGGAATCCATTAGCGGCTTAAGCCAGTCAGGACTGGCTTCATACTGCTGTTTCAAATCCTCTGGATCTATGAATAGCTTCATGCGCAGATCACGTATCAGCTCGCCTTCACCTTCGGCTTCGGCGAGCCGGCCCATGGCATTTATGTAATTGGTTTCGACTCTATTGAAATCATCCTCTGCCTGAGCGTACAAGGTTCCGAAAACAGTATCAGCATCCGTCTCTCCGTAGATGTGGGCGATTCCCCATTTGTCCCGAAGTATGTTGACTCGTGCAGCTTGCTGCTGCCAGCGTAGTAGTTCAGAAGGATCTACTGGCGAAGCAGTCTGGTCGGCTGGTATTGAAGAGACTTCTGGATTGTTCGATGGTGAGCAAGATAGGAGTGAAAGAACCATGATGCAGCCGAAAGCCATTCTCATATTATTCATAACACTCTTCCCTTTTCTTGGTTGGTCGACCGATTAGCCCATAGACAGTTTAGTCGGTAATCTTCATTCCATTAACCCAGGTCTGCAACACTTGTGTTTGCCACAATTGGCTAGGATCTATCTCGAAAATATCTCGATCGAGAATGATGAAATCTGCTTTTTTGCCTGGCTCGAGACTGCCAAGAATTTCTTCTTGATGGCCTGCATAAGCAGCGTCGATAGTGAAACTGATAAATGCTTCTTCTGTGGTCATGCTTTCTTCTGGAAACCATCCCCCTACAGGGTCATTATCTTTATCCTGTCGTGTGACGGACGCATGCAGTCCATAGAATGGGTTAGGGTGCTCCACAGGAAAGTCAGACCCATTGGCAATTCTCGCGCCCGAGTCCATTAGTTTGCGCCAGGCATAGGCTCCTTGAATGCGCACTTCACCCAGCCTGTCCTGAGCCATATTTTTGTCGCTGGTTGCATGGGTGGCCTGCATGGACGGAATGACACCCAGTTCCGCAAAACGAAGTATGTCTTCATAACGCAAAATTTGTGCATGTTCCACGCGGTGGCGCATGCCACGGGAATTCGTTTCATTGATTAATTGTTCATAGTTATCGAGAACAATCATATTGGCGGCATCACCAATCGCATGAGTATTCACCTGAAAGCCTGCATTCATTGCCGCCCGCATTAAATACTCAAGGCGTTCGTCGTTGTATCGCAACAAGCCTCTGTTGCCAGGCTCATCGGAGTAGTCTTCAATTAAAGCTGCTCCACGGCTTCCCAAAGCGCCGTCGGCTACAACCTTTACGCTATTGATCGCCAGGGTGTCGTCATCGCTACGGAAGTGCCCTTCGCTTATGCGGTCAAGATAGAGAGGGTCTGATGCAGAGAGCATTACATTGACTCGAATGGGAAGGGGGGCTTCTTCGGCTAATTCTTTATAGGCTGCGACAACCTGACTTCCTGCGCCTGCATCGTGGACACTGGTAATTCCGTATGTGGCCAGTGATTCCATTGCCGTTGAAAGGCCGAATTTTATTTCTTCGTAGCTGGTATCTGGAACCATTGAGCTAATATAGGACATTGCGGTATCGATGAAGACACCTGTAGGTTCGCCATTCTCATCTCTGATAATTTGTCCGCCGGTAGGGTCTTCAAAATCCCCGGTAAACCCTGCCAATTCCATTGCGGCGGTATTAGCCCAGCCCGCATGACCGTCTATTCTTCTTAACCAGACAGGTCGATCGCCAAGCAAAGCGTCTAGGCTGGTAGCTGTGGGAAATTCATTACTGTCCCATAGCACTTGATTCCATCCTCGTCCCTGAATCCATTCCAGCTCCAGGTTTTCTTCTGCAAAGGAGAGTACTCGTTCGGCGGCTTGCTGCTCTGAGCTAGTGCCAACCAGGTCGACATTTAGAAGTCCAAGACCATAATTCAACACGTGCCCATGAGCATCGATTAGTCCAGGGATTAGCGTCTGACCGTTGCCATCGACTACGCTATCAGCAGTTTCAGGAAGCACATCTCCCTCTGTAAATATCCGATCAACCTTATCGTCGCTGAATTGCAGGGCGACGAAAGTCTGTAGCTCACGATCAGCATTAAGAGTGTAACCGTTAACATTTGTTACCAGAGTGGTATCGGCGAAGGCAATACCTTGAGTGAGTAATAGAGATAAGAGAGTGGTTAATTTTTTCATGATTTTCTGTGTCTTATGGTTTCCAAAAAGTGGTAAATAGTAGAGAAACAGCTGCTCATACTAGCAATATTGAAAGTTACTGTCATGAGCGGGCAGGGTGTCTTGCACTTTCACAGAGGCGAAAAAAAACCCGGTCACTTCGCAGTGAGCGGGTTTTTACAAAACGCTGGTTAATCTATTCTCCGTCTTCAGCTTCCACATAACGGAAGAATCCGAAAAACATTTCTTGCCAGGTTTGTTCCCCCCACGAGATTTCTGCTGATGGATCTGGGTTGAAAGGGTTCATATCGGAGTTGTCGAAAGTAGCCCTGAAAACCATCTCAGTTCCTGCTGGTAAGAAGAGTGGCTCTACGAAGTCATAAGTCTTCTGCCAGTTGAACTGGTAGTTAGGTACGTTAAGGATTTCTTCTACGCGACCGTCAGGATATGCGATTTTGAAATTAGCATCGAAACCACGGTAATGCATGTGTGGTCCAACCATAGTCAGGTAAGAATCCTTGCGGAATTTTTTGGTCGCTGTCATTTCATGACCGGCAGCAAAAGCAGGAATGTCGATATCTAGATCAGCAGCAGATCCGCCAAGAATTACCTTCTCAGGTTCTTCATCCCAGAAGTAGATGCCGATTTCAGATGCGTCAGTCGCTTCCTTGCCGGAAGTTGTGTAGTGCATCTGTAGCATCAGGCCGCCACCAGCTTTAAGTGGGTAGCCAGCGTCATCAGGATAAAGATTTAACTCATTACCTGGAGCATAAGCACCGAGGCCAATTCCCTGATTCAGAATTTCAAATTCATTCACGCCGTCTGGGCCGTAAGAGAATGCGATGATGTGGTGAAGAACAGTTGGATCGCCGGCTTCGAATTCAACCGCCTTAACCCACTTGTCTTCTGGCAACTCGAGAGGAAGCATCAGGTTACGATAGTCCTGTACACCAGTAGCAGGAATTCGTTGCTCTGGAATCTGAACAATCATGTCAGGCTCGCCGTTTAGCCACTTAGGCGGGCTGTAATCGTATTCTGCCAGTGGGTCAGTGTCGTCGTTATTCTTGGAACCTTCATTAATCCAACGAACAAGCTTTTGAGTTTCCTCAACAGTAATATGATTCACACCATGGAAGTCATTTACATATTCGTTGTCGATCTGTCCTGGTGGCATACGCTTTGTGTAAAGTGTTTCACGAATCATTGGTGACCAGCCCTGAACCATCTGATGGCTGCTCATGGCGAAAGGAGCAATGCCGCCTTCCACGTGACATGTTACGCAGCGCTGCTCAAGGATAGGAGCAACATCGTTAGCGTAGGAAACAGTATTAGTCATCGCTGCTTTTGCGGCGAAAGTAATAACATCACCTTTGCTTGCTACAAGATTCGCAGAAACTTCCTGGTCAGCAAGTATGGCATTCAGCGCTTCTTCTACGTAAGAACCGGCATTTCGTTCTGATCGGCTGCCTTCAGCAGAAGACTTGTTTAGCGCGCCGCGATAAACCACTTCTTTGCTTGTTGGATCGAGGATAGCAACTTCAGCAACTCGACTAAGCCCTAGCTCTTCAGCAACCAATTGAGTGTCATCCATCAGAATGCGAACAGTGATGTCCTCATCTGCGGCTTCTTCTCTCATGGCAATCTTGTCTGTGCTGCCAGATGAATTAATAGCTATGAATTCAACATTTTGTTCAGCAAATTTCTCTTCCAGATCCTGCAGATCTGAAATAGCTCGGCGGGCATCTCTGCTCTCAGCGTCATAAACAAGAAGGACTACAGCGTCCTGGTTTGCATGGCGGCTAAGCTGGAAGAATCGGCCCTCATGGTCTGTCAGCGAAAAATCACTGATGCGGTCCGCGGCATTGGCTGACATGCCAAATAGAACAGTTACTAACGAAGTAGCAGCTAGTTTGGCGATTGTCGAAAATTTAAGCATGGTGCTCTCCTCAAACTCGAATAAATGAAACTATTGTGATATTACTGACCTGCGATAGTAGATAGCAATTACACATAAAGCTTCCTGAAAATTAAAAATAGTTGAAATTTCAATAATCCGTTAGTTGTTTTCGGCATTTTCTTGACGGAATTTCGCTCAAAGCCAGAATTCATGGCCACTTTGCCGATAGGTATTAGACGCAGCAATATGAAGATGGTTACTAAAAATATTAAGAAATTTGACTAGTTAGAGGTCTTTGAGGAGTTGTTTATTAGTGGATATAAACTTCCCTGAGAAGCTAGAATCCCTATGATGGGAGCAGTTGGCGAGAAATATGGATACGTTGTGACAAAAACACAAAACAAGGTAATTTGGGGCGCTTTAATAGCCACTCTACTGGGGCAGATTGCTCCTCAATCTTTCGCTGTGGATTACCGCATTGGTCACTGTCTGTTCGGTTGCCCGCAAGGGGCTGACACTGACAATCATCTTATTCTGAGGCCGATTTACGCACTCTCTTTTAATACCTCCTTCAAAACGCCCGAATGGGCTGCCTACAGGGTTACAGCCGATTCAATAGGTATCGCTTCCAGTTTGTCGCGTGAACCCCTGGCTGATGACTTTGTGGAAGAGACATTGCAGCCCGCTGACTTTGAAGCTTCTGACGGAGTAGGTCTTCTTGCTTCACAGTTGGTGCCGCTGGTTAATTTTGCAGGGACACCTTATTGGAATGACGTGAATTTCATGAGCAATATAGTGCCCCGGAGCAGGAGCCTCAGTCGAGGAGCCTGGTATGGGCTAGAGTGGGCTGTCAGAAATCTGGTAAACAAGGAAACTGAAGTCTTTGTACTCACTGGACCCATCTTCAACGATCCTCAGAATACGCCACAGCTGCGAACCGATGTCCCGCACAGAGTGCCTGATGCTTTTTTCAAAATTGTAGTTACAGAGTCAGGTCAGGCAAGTGCCTTTCTGCTCGCGCAGAATGTTCCCGTGCATAGGCATCACTGTGAGCTAAGAATAGACATTGCAGAGATCGAAGAGCTTACGGGTTTGCGGTTTTTCCCTGAAGCGCAGTACCTGGATTTCACTTCGCTGGATTCGAGTCTTGGTTGCGTCGAGACTTAGTTTTCGATATCAACTCTCGATTCAACTGTCAGCATCAACTACAAAAGAAGAAATAAAAAAGGGCCTGTTCAGGCCCTTTTTTATTTTAGTAAACGGGTTTCTAGCGAATTTCCGCGAGGAAATAATCATCCAGTAGCAAGTCGTCAATAGTACGCTTCATTGCTGCATGGATAGTAGCCTGAATACCCTCCTCAGCTGGCCTGGTGCCCCTGCCGAAGATTGTGGTCTGCCAAATCATGCGACTGCCAGAGCGCAATTGAATGTTGGTTCGGAAAGTGATCTGGATGGATTCAACACCTGCGCGGTCGACGATCTGGGCATCAATTCCTAGCAGGTCGCCAGCTATGTACATCTCACCGTCTGAATCCACTAATTTAGCGTCAGCACTGGTAAATGCACCAAGTAGTGCGCCGCGCACAACTTCCGCCGCTGCTTGGTCCAATTGGTAACCATCGGCAGAGCCGAGGCCGAGATCCTTGTCAGTCAATAGATTAGCATCAGCGCCGGATCTGCTGTCGATGAATTCTGCAAAGTGCAGAGTCGCCTTCATATTGCTCAGGTTAGTGGGTGCACTACCCTGAAAACTATAATCAACTACGATGTCCTCTATTGCCGAACTACTAACTGCGAAGGTGGCAGCGAAGAGGCCAAGAGCTATTGAAAGAGTTTGTCGAATATTCATTTGTAATTTCATTTGTAAAAATTCTCGATGTTATTGGTTCAGTTTTTGTATAAGTAGTAGCTAGATCTAATAATAGCGAGCATGTGACATGGTGTACATGATCAAGCTTGTACTATTAACCCTGGCTTAATGAGCTCATAGCGATGTAACGAATAGTATTCGATTATAATAACCTGTAGTCGCTTACAAAAATGCCAGTCATAAAAAAGCCGCATCGAATTGCTTCGATGCGGCTTTTAAAGCTTAGAAAAGTCTTACAGTTTGTCAGCAGGCCATACTGGCGCGCGATCACGTACTGTTACCGGGCGAATGCCCTGGTTTACAAACTTCTGAACTCGGCTACCTTCATAAGTCTCGGTAGTATATACGTTACCTGAAGAATCAGTTGCGATGCTATGAGGTGCGTAGAAAGTACCAGGCTGACGTCCGCCTTGACCGAAAGTGTAAAGAACTTCCATTGACTCACGATCGATTACAGAGATCTTGAAGTTCTGTCCATCGGCAAGATAGATATACTTCTGCTCTTCGTCTCTGGAGAAAGCGATGTCCCAAGTAGAGCCCTGGTTTAGAGTAGCTGGGTTATACACAACTTCTCTTACGTAAGTACCGTCTTTGCGGAAAACCTGAACTCGGTCAGCACCACGGTCACATACATATACCAGTCCGTCATTGGATGGCTCTGCACAGTGAACAGGACCACGGAATTGCTGTGGACCAGCTACACCAGGAGTGTAAGTTACGTCTGCGTCGTCATCAGGAGTATTACCGTAAGCACCCCAGTAGCGCTTGAACGCTCCAGTTGCTACGTCTACTACTGCTACACGACGGTTGCGATATCCATCAGCGAAGTAGGCTTCGCCTGCTTCTGCGTCGATTGAAATCTCGGCAACCATAGCGAAGTGAGTCTCACTATTACTGTCACGGCCTTCGCCCTGAACACCAATTGTGCGGATGTATTGACCATCACGAGTGAACACTAGCACGTGTGAGTCGCCGCCACCGTTACCACCAATCCAGATGTCACCATTAGGTGCAATCTCGATACCGTGATTGGAAGCAGGCCATACGTATGGTGCGCCTTCAACTGGTCCGCCGAAAGCATTAACAACATTGCCCTCTGCATCGAATTCGATGATTGGAGGAGCCGGTGTACAGCATTCTGCAACACCACCTTGAAGGCCAATTTCAGTGTTGCCACCGAATTGTGAAGCGTCATTTCTGTGAACAACGAAGACGTGATCTCTTTCGTCTACGTCAACACCAATGGTGTTACCCATTGCCCACATGTTGGGAAGCGGCTTCGGCCAATATGGATCCACTAGAAAGTGGGGAGCCATTACGTCATTAGCAGCGGCAACACTTGGTTCTTGCAATTTTGATTGTCCAATTCCTAAAACAACCAATGCAACTACCAGAGTTGCGCCAATAGTTAGTTTGATCTTTGTCATTCTTATTTTCCTCTAGATGCCCGTATTGCGGGGGTTGAAGCTCTCTGAGCAAGCCTGAGTATACTCACTTATGTGTAGACAGTATACTCACAGGCCATTTTTTCAGGGGGCATGATGTAAGAATTTGTAACAGCCCCATCCGGCTTGAGAAATCTTGCTGTACACTGCGTGCTTTCTGCTGTTGTATACAAGATCTAAGCATTTGAAAATGTTGAAAATAAACTAAATATTTTGGAAAAAACGTGCCGATAATGACCCTTAAAAAAGTACTGAAATTGATGGTTCAAAGCCTGCTTTTGATGGCGGTATTGTCTCCGTCTCTTAGTATTGCCCATGATATTCCCAGCCGTGTCACTGTTCACGCATTTGTCAAACCCGAAGGTAATTTGCTTACAGCTCTGATTCGCGTGCCTATGGAAGCATTAGGAGAAATATCGTTTCCATTGATCGGTCCGGGTTATATCCAGTTGTCAGAAGCCGATTTCCAGATTAATGATGCGGCAAGAGTCTATATAACCGAATCAATCCATTTCTATGAGAATGATATCCAACTGACAGAAAAGACTCTGGAAGAAGTAAGAGTTTCGCTTCCTTCCAATCGTTCGTTTACTAATTACGAAGACGCTCTTGAAAATATCTTGAGCCCCCGTCTCGAAGACTCGGTGGACCTATTTTGGCGGCAAGGTGTACTGGACATAATGGTGACCTATCCCATTCAGTCGGAGGCTTCAGATTTCTCGGTTAACCCCCAGCTTGCAACTCTTTCTAACGAAACCTCCACAGTATTACGCTTCGTGCTTCCAGAGGGCGGTGAAAGGGTATTCAACTATCTTGGCAATCCTGGAATCGTAGTCCTCGATCCACGTTGGTATCAGGCGGCGTTTCGATTCGTCGCGATGGGCTTTGAGCATATTCTCGAAGGCACAGATCACCTTCTATTCTTGTTTTGTCTGGTGCTTCCTCTGCGAAGCCTGCGTAGACTAATTCCAGTAGTGACAGCATTTACCGTGGCCCATTCCATTACTTTAATCGGTGCGGCTTTTGGTGTAACGCCCAATGTGCTGTGGTGGCCGCCACTGATAGAGACACTAATTGCGCTTTCGATTGTCTATATGGCATTTGAAAATATTGTTGGCGCCAGGCTAGAGCACCGCTGGATTGTGACTTTTGGTTTTGGTCTAGTACACGGTTTCGGTTTTTCATTCCTGTTTAGTGACACCTTGCAGTTCGCCGGCGGCCATCTATTCTCGTCACTGCTCGCTTTTAATGTAGGAGTCGAATTGGGACAGCTACTGGTATTGATTCTGGTGATACCAGTCTTGAATATATTGTTTAGTAAATTTGTGAAGGAACGCATTGGATCAATACTACTCTCAGCCCTATTGGCCCACAGCGCGTGGCATTGGATGCTGGAGCGAGGCGAAGGGCTAAGTGCCTATCAGCTGCAGATGCCACTATTTGACTATATTTTCTTCGCGGGACTAATGCGCTGGGGAATGATGATGATCGTAATTGCAGGGGCAGGATGGGGTCTTTATGAGCTTTTCAGGCGCTTCAATCTCATCGAGAGTTTTTCCACCTATGGCCCAGCCAGTGAGGAGATCGCAGACTAATTTTTGTCGACCATTCGCCAAGCCCTTGAATGCTTAAGGGTGTCTGTTTTTAAACCCCTACTTTAAGTAGGGGTTAATTCTAAAGGCTATCCCTGCCGGCCTCTTCACTGCAAACCCTTACTAACAGTATGGGTTTGATTTCAAAAAGTCACAAAGCCTTCTTTATATGCCTGCCTATTATTTGGCATTTAGAATAGAATTACTGTGGTTATGGATTAAAGGTTATTTTGGAGAACGAAAAATGAAAAATTTACTAGGAATTGGAATAGCTGCGATCGTGGCAGTAATGTCTACGGCTGTTTCAGCGCTTCCGGATAGAATTGGCGATTTCGGACTGATGGACAGCGATGGGTCTTTTCACCAGTTGAGTCGTTACAAAAACCTTGAAGCTGTTGTCTTGATGTCTTTCGACAATAGCTGCGCTGCAACTGATTCATCTGTTGCAGGCTTGCAGGCAATGCAGGCTGAATGGAGTGAACGTGGAATAGGTTTCGCGTTGATTAATTCCTCTAGTGAATCTGATGTGAACGTAATTCGTTCAGCAAAAGCTAATCGCGGAATCGATCTGCCACTGCTGCTTGATGATGGTCAGTTGGTTTCCGAGACTTTGAGTCTGAGCAAGGCTGGCGAGATTGTGGTTTTGGACCCTGAGCGCCTAACTGTTCTCTATAGAGGTCCTCTGGATAGCGTTCCTCAAACTCTGAGCGCAGAAATTGCCGGCACAATCGACAACACTCGCGTGGTAAGCGCTAGTGGCTGTGACTTGAACTTCCCTGTTAAGGAAATGCATGCCGATGCGGTTCCTGATTATTCAACTGAAGTCGCACCTCTGATCGTTGAGCAATGTGCATCTTGCCACCGTGAAGGTGGAATTGGTCCTTTCGCAATGGATAGCCATTTAATGCTTCAGGGCTGGTCTCCAATGATCCGCGAAGTATTGCTGACCAAGCGCATGCCACCTACACAGGTTGATCCAGATATTGGTCATTTTGAAAATGCACGCTACATGACAGAAGACGATTTACAGACCCTTGTCCATTGGATTGATGCTGGAGCTCCCAGAGGAGCCGGCGCCAGTGATCCGCTGACAGAGTATGAAGCTCCAAACTGGAAAGAATGGACTCTTGGCGAGCCAGACTACATCGTTACAGCTCCCAAAATGGAAATTCCTGCAACCGGTGTTCTAGACTACATCGATGTTGATGTAGAGCTGCCATTCGACGAAGACAAGTGGGTTAAAGCAGTACAGTTCATCCCTGGCGATGAGTCAGTACTTCACCACCTGCTTACATATGTAACTGCACCTGCTGAAAACTTCGATGGCGGTGAAGGCAATACTACGTCTGTAGCTCGCCGATTCCTTGAAGGTTATGCCCCGGGCAAAGTTGACGCCATGGCATTCCCTGAAGAGACTGGTGTGTATATTCCGGAAGGTCACAAGTTGTCTATGCAGTTCCACTTCACTACAAATGGAAGAGCGACAACAGACGAAACTATTATCGGTCTGTACATGCACGATGAGCCGCCGAAGTATGAAAACTTCACTCGCTCAGTTGCTTCTAACTTCAAAATTCCGGCTTACGAACAGATCTATCCTTCAGCCGCTGAGTACACATTTGAAGAAGATGTTGTAGTTACTGGTTTGCGCGCTCACATGCACTTCCGTGGCAAGGATATGAAGTTCTCTCTGGAAAACCCAGATGGCAGCATGAATGATCTTCTTAGTGTGCCTAACTACAGCTACGCATGGCAGCCAACTTATGAGTTGAGTGAGCCAGTGACTGTTGCAGCCGGAACCAAGGTTCACGTGACAGGTACATTTGATAATTCGGAATTTAATCCTGCTAACCCTGATCCCTCTCAGGAACTGACCTTCGGCCTGCAGAGCTGGGATGAGATGTTTATCGGATACTGGACCTACCATGCGGTAGAACCGGCTAATCCTCAGTAATATCTTTTTGTAGATCGAAAAAGAGCATCCTTCGGGGTGCTTTTTTTTGGCTGTAATTCTTTGTTCTAGATTTGTTCGCGGAAGTTTTGGCTGCGATGCTGCGCCCCTCCGGGGGATTCCTCCAGCATGCTCGGTGAGTTTTCCAGATCAGTGAAGCTATTTGCTTTTGGTTGAGAAGAGGTAGAGGGTTCTCCTCCCTCTGTCAGGAACCCAAAAAAGACGTTTGTTCCTCCAGCAAGATCTATGATTTCCCTATATTTGTGAAATTCTGCACCTGCAGGTGTGGCTGATAATGGGTTCTCCTTCCGTCAGTCGGCGTGGCATCTGACTGCAGCCTTAGCTCCCGCCACCTTCCGCTTGAAGAGTTCAGGTCTTGGTAAAAGAAGCACAATATTCGAGAGGAGTGTTGCGCCAGAGGTTTTCAGGGGTCTTGAAGGCCAGGGATGGCCTGAATGAAGCGCCACATGAGAACCCTCCTGCCGCTTCAGGCTTTGGTAAAGAGGATTACTTTTCAAGGGGCTCTCCATTCTTTCTGGAGGAAGGCTTGAGCGTCCCCGGAAAACCTCTGGCGCAATACGACCCACTTCACAGCTCCCGATCTCAATTTAGTCCTATAAAGACAAGACCTTTTTCATCCAAACTAGTGACAATTTGACACTCAGATGTGGTCTGGCGACATTGTGTCCAGCCCCCGTCCCTTGCTATGATGCGGGGCTTGAAGGTCATAATAATAATTTCGGAGAGTTTTATATGTCATCGATATTTATCGTCATATTCGGATTGATTGGGTTTTCATTTGGATGGTTTGTCTATTCCAAATTTATTGCAGAGAAGATATATCGCTTAGACCCGAACTTTGAGACTCCAGCACATCGTTTTAACGACGGCGTCGACTACGTCCCTACCAACAAATTCGTTCTATGGGGTTCACATTTCACCGCCGTAGCCGGTGCAGCACCTATAGTAGGACCTGCAATCGCTGTTTATTGGGGATGGGCTCCGGCGCTATTATGGGTAACATTCGGTTCTATCTTTTTTGCGGGAGTTCATGATTTCGGCGCTCTTTGGGCGAGCAATCGGCATGATGCGAAGTCAATCGGGGCCCTTTCAGAAAGCATTGTTAGTACACGCGTGCGTTCTGTAATGATGATAATAATCTTCCTGCTGTTGGTATTGGTTAACGCGATGTTTGCCACAATTATTGCAGACGAAATGGTGATCTATCCTGAATCAGTATTTCCAGCGTGGGCTGCTATTCCGGTCGCTGTTGCAGTGGGCGTCCTTATTCGCAAAAAATTCAATTTGCTGTTGATTTCAATAGTTGGCGTATCGATTCTCTATTTTACTATCTATATCGGTAGTGTGATGCCATTGGCCCTGCCCGCAGATATATTTGGGCTTGGAGAGCGAGGCAACTGGATTATTCTTCTTTATGTTTATGCAGGTATCGCGTCAATGTTGCCGGTGTGGTTGCTACTTCAGCCACGGGATTACATTAACGGGGCGCAGTTGGTCGTTGGGCTGTTTGTGCTCTATACGGCAGTATTGTTAACCATGCCTGATGTCGCTGCGCCGATGTTTAATGATGTCGCCGAGGGGACTCCGCCGATGTGGCCAATACTGTTTGTAACAATTGCCTGCGGAGCATTGTCCGGGTTCCATGGAATTGTTTCTTCCGGAACCAGTGCTAAACAGCTAAACAACGAAAAAGATGCTAGATTTGTTGGATATCTAGGCGCCTTGGGAGAAGGTTCGCTAGCACTGATTACAATCGTTGCGGTGACTGGTTCACTTTATGCAGCGACAGCAGCAGGTGGTTGGAATGAACTGTATCCAACCATTACAGGCGGTCCATCAGCCGGTGGTTTCATATCAGGTGGCGCATTACTAATATCAAATGGCTGGGGTATTTCTTTGGCATTTGCCCAAACCATGTTGGCGGTAATGGTTGTTCTGTTCGCTGGAACGACTATGGATGCTGGCCTGAGACTGACGCGTTATATTATTCAGGAATGGGGAAGCATCTATGATATTAACCCTTTAAAGAGTAATTACATTTCAACATTCGTAGCAGTAGGTGCCTGTTTGCTATTGGCGTTTGGAGTGTCGAATGGCAATTATCCAGGTGATGGCGGCACTCTTATTTGGCCGGTGTTTGGTGCAACTAACCAGATACTCGCTGCTATGACTTTAATTATTATTTCAATTTATCTGGTTAGGCTTGGGCGACCTGCGCGCTATTTGATAGCGCCAATGATCTTTATTCTGATTATGTCTATGTGGGCAAGCGTTTGGTACGTGATGGATTACGTTAGCAAAGGTCAATGGATTCTTGTTCTTATCCAGGTCGCGGTGATGGTCTCAGCAATGTTTATCATTCTTGAAGGCTGGTCTACTATTTCAAAACTACGTCGTGAAGACAGTACCGGGAGTGGTGGGGATTCAATAGAATCTACTAACGACTAGAGTTATTGAGGAATTCCCTGATTAACTATTTGCTCAGGGAGGTAGAACAGAGCCGGGCATTTTTGTCAGGCTCTACAAGAGGAGCGGTCTTTTGTGCCTGGCACTGGAGCCTTGCTCCTTTTTTTGTTGCTACCATTCGATAGCATGCCCCTCTATGAGGGGGTGACAGATGAATGATTTAAGCTTCCTTCAATTTTCTTCTAATCGCTTCATTAGAGCGAGCCTATGGATATTCAATTAATTCAACATCACTTGAATCCGCTTTCCCGGAAAATGTTCGGGGAGATTCAGCTGCATGAAGAAATTGATTCCACTAATGCAGACGCATTGCGGCAGCTCAGAGAAGGGAAAGTCGGAAATTGGATTGTGTTGGCTACGAGTCAATCAGCTGGCCGGGGGCGAAGAGGTCGGCAGTGGCTGAGCCCGAAAAATGCGGGCATCTATATTAGTCTGGTACGACTATTTGAAGTGAATGCAGATGCTTTACAGGCATTGAGCCTGGTAACAGCATTGAGTCTGCGGCAGGCTTTGGCCAAGCTGGGCATCAATGACCTTTCGCTTAAGTGGCCCAACGATATATTGCACCATAAGAAGAAACTAGCCGGAATTCTGCTTGAGTTGCAGCAAAGTGCTGATCATTGTCATGTGGTGTTTGGTGTAGGTATCAACATTGCATTGCCAGAAGGCGCGATTGAGAAAATTGATCGCGCGGTGACGGATATTGCTGCTATTTGTAAGGAGCAAGATCCAACAAGCTCAATCCCCGATAGCAATAGAATCATCGCCGAATTGGTGAACGAGATGAGTGCAAACCTCGAGAAATATTTGGATCAGGGGTTTGTTCCTTTTCAAGCCCTCTGGAATCAGGCGGATTGTTATCTGGATTGTGATATCGTGATTGAGAATAGTAGTTCACGGACCATTGGTAAGTCTCTGGGCGTCGATGAGTCTGGAGGGTTGATCCTGCAATCGGCGAATGGCACAAAATCTGTGCACGGCGGAGAAATCTTTCCCAGCGTTCATGAACTGCCGTGAGCCTGGCAAAGCACAGAAACTATGATACTTGAGATTGATATAGGGAATTCCCGCATAAAGTGGCGGCAACTGGATGAGCGGGACAGGACTGTTGCCGACGAAGGTCATGTGCAGCGAATTGATGAGTTGAAGAGGCTGAATGCCATGAATGCTCAGCCTTTGATGGTAAGAATGACTAGTGTCAGGGGTGAAGGTGAGACTGAGCAGGTCTGCGATTGGGTGAACAGCAAATATAGCCTGCAAGTAAGCCAGGCAAAAGTTAGCAAACAATGCGGAGCAGTCAGAAATAGTTACAAAGATGTGAACCGAATGGGAATAGATCGCTGGTTGGCCATGTTGGCTGCCTATGATCGGGTTGGCGGCCCCTGCGTCATAGTTGATGGCGGTACAGCATTGACTGTTGATATTCTCGCAGCCGATGGAAGCCACGAAGGAGGATATATTTTGCCGGGCTTGCGGCTTATGCGCAGCAGTCTGGTGGAAAATACCGGCATAGAATTGTCAGCGAAGACCGTGGCGGATTCTGCAGAACCAGGTCATTCAACCGAAGAGGCTGTAATGAATGGCACGCTCGCAGTTTTGCTCGCACTAATTGAAAAGAAGGCAATGGGCTCAATTCTGCTGCTAACCGGTGGAGACGCGGAGGTGTTGGCCGCTATGCTGCCTGAACAAAAGAGACTGCTGGTTCCTTCTTTGGTGCTAGACGGTCTGACCATAGCCTGTCCCTATGTTTCTTCCTAAGTCAAAAAGGTAGATCCGGAACTAAATACTAAATGCGATATATAGCGATATTCTTGTTACTGGCAAATATTGCCTATTTTGCCTGGCTCTATTATCAGCCATATCAGACTGTTGAGCTCAGCAGGGTTGAGTCTCGAGATTTATTGAACAGCGGACTGGTTCTGGTGAGTGAATATAATGAGCAGTTGGCTGAAATCACTCCTATTTGCGAAATGATCAGTAGTTTCGCTACAGTGGATGAAGCCAGATCTTTTATTGCTGAAGTCGCTGATACGGAATATTCAGCCCAATTGAGGCTCACTGGAGAATCACTTCCTTCTCTTTATCGTCTTTTTTTGCCCCCTTCAGAGTCTAGAGAAGAAGCTACACGTGTGCTGGACAGCCTAAGCGAAGCGCTTTCTCTGGCGGAAATAGAAATTGAAAGCTACCCCGTAACCCGCGGATTACTGGCCAATGCCATAGCCTTAGGGGTCTACGAAGACATGGATATCGCAATCCAGACTGGGGAACAGCTGATAGGCATTGGCTATAGCCCAGAAATCGAAGAAATCCCCCGATCAAGTGGCGACATAGGGGTCATCCTGCGGGCTACTAACAGAAGTCGAACCGAAACTGCCCCATGGCTAGAACTGACGGTAGATAGACCCAATTTGACTCGACAAGAAAATCTCTGTGAAACGATTGCACAAGGGGCTCAATTCCCATAAAATGCCGCTCCTGTGTGAGAGAGCCAGGGTTTTTGACCCTTGGGATATCTTGTAGGAGGGGTTCCCGAGTGGCCAAAGGGATCAGACTGTAAATCTGACGCGCAAGCTTCGGTGGTTCAAATCCACCCCCCTCCACCATTATGATTCTGGCTTGTAGAGCAGTTTCTAGCAGGCGGGTATAGTTCAGCGGTAGAACCCCAGCCTTCCAAGCTGGATACGCGAGTTCGATCCTCGCTACCCGCTCCAAATTATTTTGGGCGTTGTTTAAGTTTTTTATTTAAACAGAGAATTACGAGAAAAATGAACTACCTGAGTAGTTCAGGTGGGCTGAGATTACTGAAGTTTCGCTCTCATAGCTCAGGCGGTAGAGCACTCCCTTGGTAAGGGAGAGGTCCCCGGTTCAATTCCGGGTGTGAGCACCACGATTTTTTGGATATGCAAAGTAACGGGTTTGCGTGCTTCTATATATAGACACACAAACCGAAATGATTTTTTTGATGACAGGCACGAGAATAGGGGCAGTCGAAAATGGCGAAGGAAAAATTTGAACGAAGTAAGGTACACGTAAACGTTGGTACGATTGGTCACGTTGACCATGGTAAGACGACGTTAACAGCTGCATTGACTCGAGTCTGCGCAGAAGCGTATGGCGGCGAGATGAAAGATTTTGCACAGATCGATAATGCGCCGGAAGAAAGAGAGCGCGGTATCACGATTTCAACGTCCCACGTAGAATACGATTCCCCAAATCGTCACTACGCGCACGTTGACTGTCCAGGTCACGCTGACTATGTAAAGAACATGATTACTGGTGCAGCGCAGATGGACGGCGCGATTCTGGTTTGTTCAGCAGCAGACGGCCCTATGCCACAGACCCGAGAGCACATCTTGCTTTCTCGTCAGGTAGGCGTTCCTTACATCGTTGTATTCATGAACAAAGCGGACATGGTTGACGACGAAGAGCTGTTAGAGCTTGTTGAAATGGAAATTCGTGAACTGCTAGACCAGTACGAATTCCCTGGCGACGACACACCAATCATAATTGGTTCAGCACTTAAGGCACTTGAAGGTGATGAGTCCGATATCGGTATGCCTTCAGTAGTTAAGCTTGTTGAAACTCTGGATAGCTACATTCCTGAGCCTGTTCGAGATGTTGAGAAGCCATTCTTGATGCCTATCGAAGACGTATTCTCAATTTCTGGTCGTGGAACGGTTGTAACCGGTCGTATCGAGCGCGGAATTGTAAACGTTGGTGACGAGATCGAGATTGTTGGAATCAAGGACACTGAGACAACTACCTGTACTGGTGTTGAGATGTTCCGCAAGCTGCTAGACGAAGGTCGTGCAGGCGAGAACGTTGGTGTACTTCTACGTGGTACCAAGCGTGAAGACGTTGAGCGTGGTCAGGTTCTGGCTAAGAAAGGCACAATCACTCCACATACTAAATTTGAAGCAGAAGTCTATATCCTGAGCAAGGATGAAGGCGGACGTCATACACCATTCTTTAAGGGCTATCGTCCACAGTTTTACTTCCGTACAACTGACGTGACAGGCGCTTGTGAGTTACCCGAAGGCGTTGAGATGGTAATGCCTGGTGATAACGTGAAGATGGAAGTGACTTTGCTTAATCCGATTGCGATGGATGAAGGTCTACGTTTTGCTATACGAGAAGGCGGCCGTACAGTTGGCGCCGGTGTTGTAGCAAAAATCATCGAATAATCAAGTTAGAGCAATATTCGAGAGCCGAAACACTCGTTCAGGGTGTTTCGGCTTAGTCGTCTTTGAAGGTTTAAGGTCTCAAGACGGCAAAATAGCCCGAGCAGCAGTGAGCGAAAAGTACTGCTATGAGGCGAAGAAGAATTAAAGGCCAGTAGCTCAATTGGCAGAGCAGCGGTCTCCAAAACCGCAGGTTGGGGGTTCGATTCCCTCCTGGCCTGCCATATTAAGGCAGGCAACACAGAGAGTTTACAAAGTAAAAGCGTATGTCAGAGAAAATTGAAAGTCAGGACAGCAAGCTAGACCTCGTTAAGTGGGCCATAGTTATCGCCATAGTGGTCGCTGGGATTTATGCGAATTCCTATTTTTCCGCAGGGTCTTTGTTGTTCAGAACAATAGGTCTGTTAATAGCAGCTGGAGTTGCAGGTTGGATCGCTTCACAAACAGTGAAGGGCCGGTCATTTGTAAATCTGTGCCTTGATGCGCGGACTGAAATCAGAAAAGTAGTTTGGCCAACAAGACAAGAAACAACGCAAACAACAATCGTCGTACTCATCGTTATCTTCATAGTAGCTATTATTTTGTGGCTACTTGATTGGGGATTGAACGGCGCTGTTTCATCCATAATAGGTTAAGGGCAGGGGCTAGAAGTAAACATGGCTAAACGCTGGTACGTAGTTCATGCCTATTCAGGCTACGAGAAAAAAGTAATGCTTGCACTGCATGAGCGAATCAGTCTCAGAGGCATGGATGATTACTTTGATGAAGTATTGGTGCCCACCGAAGAAGTTCTTGAGATGCGTGGTGGTCAAAAGCGAAAGAGCGAACGTAAATTTTTCCCAGGCTATGTGCTTGTGCACATGGAACTGAATGATGACACCTGGCATTTGGTGAAAGATACGCCAAGAGTTATGGGCTTTATTGGTGGTACCGCTGAAAGGCCGGCCCCAATTACAGATAAAGAAGCAAACAAAATTCTCCAGAGAATGGAGGACAGTGAGGAGACTCCTACTCATAAGACTATCTACGAACCGGGTGAAATGGTTCGTGTCACTGATGGTCCATTTAATGACTTCACTGGAACTGTTGAAGAAGTTAACTATGAGAAGAGCCGCGTGCGTGTTGCGGTATTGATTTTTGGTCGATCAACACCTGTCGAGCTTGAGTTCGGTCAGGTAGAGAAAAGCTAGAAACAGAAAGTATTCGGGAGTCAGATTATTCTGTCTTCTATTTAAGTAGTGTTAATTGGGCTAGCCAGCCTGGCTAACATATAGAAAAGTCGGACCTTGCATAGGGTGAGGAACGCCGGGGAGTTCGAGCTAGTTTCGAACGATCGTACCCAAAGGAGATTATCATGGCTAAGAAAGTACTGGCTTATATCAAGCTACAGGTTGGCGCGGGCAAAGCTAATCCAAGTCCACCCGTTGGTCCGGCTCTCGGACAACACGGTGTAAACATCATGGAATTCTGTAAGGCATTCAACGCTCAGACTCAAAGCGTTGAGCCAGGCCTGCCTATTCCTGTAGTGATCACAGTATATGCTGATCGCAGCTTCACCTTTATTACCAAGACTCCTCCCGCTTCAGTATTGTTGCGAAAGGCTGCTGGTCTACAGAAGGGAAGTGGACGTCCTAACACAGAGAAAGTTGGCAAAGTGAACCGTGCTCAACTGGAAGAAATTGCAACTCAGAAGATGGCTGACCTTACTGCCGCAGACATGGATGCCGCGGTAAGAACTCTTGCTGGGAGTGCTCGCAGCGCGGGCATAGAAGTAGAGGGAGTTAAATAAGATGGCTAAGTTATCCAAGAAGCAAAAGCAATTGGCTGAAAAGCTGGAAGCCGGGAAAAACTACTCTATAGAAGAAGCTGTGTCCCTGATTTCAGAATTTGCCTCAAAGAAATTCAGCGAATCTCTGGATGTAGCTGTAAACCTGGGCATTGATGCACGTAAATCTGATCAAGCTGTTCGAGGCTCTACAATCCTTCCCAATGGTACCGGCAAAGATGTGCGTGTTGCTGTATTTGCTCAAGGCGAGAACGCTGAAAAGGCTAAGAAGGCGGGTGCTGACATAGTAGGTTTTGACGATCTGGCTGAAACTATTCAGGCCGGCAACATGGATTTCGATGTACTTATCGCTACACCAGACGCTATGCGAGTTGTTGGCAAGCTGGGTCAGGTTCTCGGGCCACGTGGCTTAATGCCTAACCCCAAAGTTGGAACAGTAACTCCAGATGTTGAATCTGCAGTGAAGAATGCCAAAGCGGGTCAGGTTAGATACAGGACAGACAAGAACGGTATCGTTCATGGCGGCATCGGCAAAGTTGGATTCGATGCGCCTGCCGTTAAGGGCAACTTGGAAGCACTATTGGCAGATCTTAAGAAAGCTAAGCCAGCCGCTTCGAAGGGTGTCTATATCAAGAAAGTTGTTCTGTCTTCAACCATGGGGCCAGGTCTTCTAATCGACCAGTCTTCATTAGCTGTATAGAACACTAAAAACATTGAGAATCGATGAAATCGGTTCTCTACAGACTTTGGGGTTTTGCTTTCGAGCAGGGCTATCAAAGACCGTAGGTGAGGTTGTTTTGATCTCTTAATTTCCTACGCAGATGGTGAACCCGATCCGGATTAAGTAGTACCGGTCATCTCACCGAACAGCAAGGGGTATGTAGTTTGTGCCCAAATTAAGGCTGAGAAATCAGCCAAATTAAGGAGTTAAGCTAGTGGCAATTCGATTGGAAGAAAAGAAACAAATCGTTTCCGAAGTCAATCAGGCTGCTAACAGTGCTTTATCAGCGGTACTCGCCGATTATCATGGCGTTGCCGTTGGATCATTGACTGAGCTTCGAAAGACTGCAAGAGAAAACAATGTCTACCTGCGAGTAGTGAGAAATACACTACTAAAGAAAGCAGTTGCGGGCACTGAATTCGAATGTATTCAAGAAGTTTTGGTCGGTCCTACGATTCTTGCATTCTCACAGGAAGATCCTGGTGCCGCAGCGCGTGTACTTAAGGATTTTGCGAAAGAGCATGAAGCGTTTGAGATTACAGCACTATCTGTAGGTGGCAAGTTACTGGATGCGAATCAGATCGACGTTTTGGCGAAACTGCCAACACACGATCAGGCTCTGTCTATTCTTATGAGCGTCATGCTGGCGCCTGTAACGAAACTTGTTCGAACTATGAACGAAGTTCCCTCGAAGGTTACACGTGGTGTTGCCGCAGTTCGAGACCAGAAGCAGGAAGCAGCCTAAGTCCTTTTGTAAAACGAATATTTATTAACATAATTGAAGGAGATGTGAGTCATGGCTCTATCTAAAGAAGATATATTAGAAGCAATTGCGGAAATGTCAGTAATGGACGTTGTTGGTCTGGTTGAAGCAATGGAAGAAAAATTTGGTGTATCAGCGGCTGCGGCCGTAGCAGCAGCTCCGGCAGCTGGTGGTGAAGCCGCTGCAGTAGAAGAGAAGGATGATTTCGACATCGTTCTTACTGGTATAGGCGAGAAGAAAGTTAACGTTATTAAGGCAGTTCGTGGCATTACAGGTCTTGGCCTGAAAGAAGCTAAAGAACTGGTTGATGGCGCGCCTTCCACCATCAAGGAAGCAGCACCAAAAGCAGAAGCAGAAGAAGCCAAGAAAGCTTTGGAAGAAGCTGGCGCTACTGTTGAGCTTAAGTAATTTACTTGAGCAGTTAAGCGATCAATGTCAGGTGCAGAATAGCTGCGCCTGACGTTAGTTCGTTGCCTCTCAATGAGGCTTTTGTAAGACCCGCAAGTTTTTAGAAACATAGTGCACAACGCTAGGAACACACAAATGGCCTATTCGTATACAGAGAAAAAACGTATCCGCAAGAACTTCGGCAAGCTGCCAAGTGCGATGGATATTCCTTACCTCTTGTCTATACAAGTCGATTCCTATAAACAATTTACGCAGGTTGATAAGCCTGCTGAAAAACGAATGGAGCAGGGTTTACACGCTGCTTTTAAATCAGTTTTTCCAATAGTGAGCTATTCCGGCAAAGCAGTTCTGGAATATGTGAGCTATGAACTTGGTAAGCCTGTATTCGACGTTAAGGAATGTCAATTACGTGGCTCAACTTACTCAGTTTCTCTGAGGGTTAAGGTTCGGCTGATTCTTTATGATAAGGAATCAACAACGCTAACAATAAAAGACATCAAAGAGCAGGAAGTCTATATGGGCGAAATCCCATTGATGACTGATTCTGGTACTTTCGTTATTAACGGTACCGAGCGGGTTGTTGTGTCCCAGCTTCATCGCTCTCCTGGTGTATTTTTTGACCATGACAGAGGTAAGACTCATAGCTCCGGCAAGCTTCTTTATTCTGCCCGTGTTATTCCTTACCGTGGCTCCTGGCTGGATTTTGAATTCGATCCTAAGGACATGGTTTACGTACGAATCGATCGCCGCAGAAAACTGCCGGCGACGGTTCTGTTGCGTGCTCTTGGTTATAATTCCCAGGAAATTTTGGGAATGATTTATGAAAACAACCAATTCAAAATTTCCAAAGGCAAAGAGCCAACAATTTCACTTCAGCTAATACCTGCCAGACTCCGTGGTGAGGTCCTGACTTTCCCTGTGAACGATAAGAAAGGTAAGGAAATTGTCGAAGAAGGCCGTCGTGTTACCAGTCGTCATGTAAGACAGATGGAAACGGCTAAGCTGAAAGATTTGAAGGTGCCCGCTGAGTATCTCGTCGGTGCCGCCTTGGCCGCTGATGTAATTAACGAAGAAACAGGTGAAATTCTGTTTCCATGTAACGCAGAAATTACGGAAGAGATGGTCGCTTCCTTTATCGAACATGGTGTAACTGGATTTCAGACTCTGTATACCAACGATCTGGATTGTGGCCCTTTCGTTTCCCACACATTGCGCATCGACTCTACCACTTCCAAATTGGAAGCCATGGTGGAAATCTATCGCATGATGCGTCCTGGCGAACCACCAACGAAGGAATCTGCGGAGAACTTATTCTCCAATTTGTTCTTCTCGCCAGAGCGATACGACCTTTCTGCAGTTGGACGTATGAAGTTCAACCGCCGTTTGGGTAGACCAGAAACAGAAGGGCTATCAGTTCTTGACGCCGACGATATTGTCGAAGTGTTGAAAACTTTGGTGGGCATCCGTAATGGTTTTGGATCAGTAGATGATATTGATCACCTGGGTAACAGACGTATTCGTTCTGTCGGTGAAATGGCAGAGAATCAATTCCGCGTTGGACTGGTTCGAGTCGAGCGTGCTGTTAAAGAGCGTTTGAGCATGGCTGATTCTGAAGGTCTTATGCCTCAGGACATGATCAATGCTAAACCAGTAGCCGCTGCAATCAAGGAATTCTTTGGTTCAAGCCAGCTATCCCAGTTTATGGATCAGAATAACCCACTGTCAGAAGTTACTCACAAGCGCCGTGTTTCGGCTCTTGGACCGGGTGGTCTGACACGTGAAAGAGCAGGCTTTGAGGTTCGTGACGTACACCCGACTCACTACGGTCGAGTATGTCCAATTGAAACTCCTGAGGGGCCGAATATTGGTTTGATTAACTCTCTAGCCACCTATGCTAGAACAAATCACTACGGCTTCCTGGAAAGTCCATATCGTAAGGTAGTTAAGAATAAGGTGACCGACGAGATCGATTATCTTTCTGCTATCGATGAGAGTGATTTCGTAATTGCTCAAGCCAGTGCCGCTCTGGATAAGAAGAGAGGCTTCATTGATAACCTGGTAACCGTTCGATATAAGGGTGAGACACTTCTAAAGCCACGGGAAGAAGTGGACTATATGGATGTTGCGCCTCAGCAAATGGTATCTGTAGCTGCGGCTCTTATCCCATTCCTCGAGCACGATGATGCTAACCGAGCCCTAATGGGTTCGAACATGCAACGCCAGGCTGTGCCTACACTGAAGACTGAGAAGCCTTTGGTAGGAACAGGTATGGAACGTAACGTAGCCAGCGATTCTGGTGTATGTGTTGTTGCTTTCCGCGGTGGTTTTATCGAGAGTGTTGATGCGGCAAGAATTATTGTTCGCGTAAACGACGATGAAACAGATGCGGGTGAAGCCGGTGTAGATATATACAACCTCACCAAATACACCCGATCTAATCAGAATACTTGTATTAGTCAGCGTTCACTGGTGAAGGACGGAGATGTCGTCAGCCGTGGAGATATTCTTGCCGATGGACCTTCCATCGACATGGGTGAACTGGCTCTTGGGCAAAATATGCGAATCGCATTTATGCCTTGGAATGGATACAACTTTGAGGATTCAATACTGATATCCGAACGTGTAGTGAAGGAAGATCGATTCACTACTATCCACATTCAGGAACTTACCTGTGTGGCTCGTGATACCAAGCTGGGTTCTGAAGAAATTACTGCTGACATTCCAAATGTTGGTGAAGGTGCCCTGAGCAAGCTGGATGAATCCGGTATTGTTTACATTGGTGCTGAAGTTGGTGCTGGCGATATTCTGGTAGGCAAGGTAACTCCGAAAGGTGAAACCCAGCTGACTCCAGAAGAGAAGCTACTGCGTGCAATCTTCGGAGAGAAAGCATCCGATGTTAAAGATACTTCGCAGCGTGTGCCAACGAGTGTTAAAGGCACAGTAATTGATGTCCAGGTTTTCACGCGCGATGGTCTTGAAAAAGACGCACGTGCAATGGAAATTGAAGAGACGCAATTGGCTAAAGTTCGCAAAGATATCAATGATGAATTTCGCATTGTTGAAGGCGCAACTTTTGAACGGCTTCATCAGTCACTGGTAGGAAAGGTTGTTGCCGGTGGTCCTAAGCTGAAGAAAGGTCAAAAAATTACAGCAGACTACTTAAATGATCTGCCACGGGAAGACTGGTTCAAATTGCGCATGTCTAATGACGCGGTTAACAAGCAGTTGGAACGAGCGGAAGAGCAGCTTAAGGAAAGACAGATTGAGCTTGATGAGCGCTTCGAAGATAAAAAGAAGAAGCTTACTCAAGGTGATGATCTTGCTCCAGGCGTTCTTAAGATCGTTAAAGTATATCTGGCAATCAAGCGACGCATTCAGCCAGGCGACAAGATGGCGGGAAGACACGGAAACAAAGGTGTTATTTCTGTAATCATGCCAATTGAAGATATGCCATATGATGAAACTGGCGAGCCGGTGGATATCGTATTGAATCCTCTAGGTGTGCCATCACGTATGAACGTTGGTCAGGTTCTTGAAACCCACCTCGGTGCAGCAGCGAAAGGCCTGGGTAATCGAATTGGCGCCATGTTAGATGCCAAGAAGAAAATCACAGAACTACGCAAGTTAATCACCGATGTTTATAACAAAGTAGGCATGCGTACTGAAGACATAAAAGGCTTTTCAGATGAAGAGCTTGTAGAGCTAGCCACTAATCTTCGATCCGGTGTGCCTATGGCAACGCCTGTGTTCGATGGTGCGGCTGAATCCGAGATCAAGGATATGCTTGAGCTTGCCGGCATCGATGAAAGTGGCCAAGTCACTCTCTTCGACGGACGTACAGGCGAGTCATTCGATCGTCAGGTTACAGTGGGCATTATGTATATGCTGAAACTGAACCACCTTGTGGATGACAAGATGCATGCTCGTTCTACTGGCTCCTACAGCCTGGTTACTCAGCAGCCGCTGGGTGGTAAGGCACAGTTCGGTGGTCAGCGATTCGGAGAGATGGAAGTTTGGGCGCTTGAAGCATACGGTGCCGCTTACACCTTGCAGGAAATGCTAACCGTTAAGTCCGATGATGTTGCGGGTCGTACCAAGATGTATAAAAACATCGTGGATGGTGACCACAGAATGGAGCCGGGAATGCCGGAATCATTCAATGTACTTATTAAAGAGATTCGCTCTCTGGGTATTGATATGGAGCTGGACGTCAGCACCAAATAGTCCAGCCCTTCTCCCCGCCTAAAAACGGGGATTAGAGAGTTGACAAAAAGTACGTAAATCGAAGAACAATGATTTGTAAAGCCGAGCCGCTTAGCTGCGACAGGTGGAGGATATAGAATGAAAGACCTTTTAGGGTTGCTTAAATCTCAGTCTCATTCAGACGAGTTTGATTCTATTCGAATAGGATTGGCTTCTCCGGAAATGATCAGAGCTTGGTCATTTGGTGAAGTGAAGAAGCCAGAGACAATTAACTACAGAACGTTCAAGCCTGAGCGTGATGGTCTTTTCTGCGCCAAGATTTTTGGCCCGGTAAAAGACTATGAGTGTCTGTGTGGTAAGTATAAGCGTCTCAAGCATCGTGGTGTGATTTGTGAGAAGTGTGGTGTTGAAGTCGCATTGTCGAAAGTGCGTCGTGATCGCATGGGTCATATTGAATTGGCCAGTCCGGTTGCCCATATCTGGTTCCTGAAGTCATTGCCTTCTCGAATCGGCTTGTTACTGGATATGACTCTTCGTGACATTGAGCGAATCCTCTATTTCGAATCATTTGTAGTGACTGATCCTGGCATGACGACTCTTGAAAAAGGTCAACTGCTTACTGATGAGCAATATTACGAAGCGATGGAAGAGTTCAGCGATGAATTCGACGCCAAGATGGGCGCTGAAGCTGTTCAGGCTCTAATGAAGGATATGGATGTTGACGCAGAAGTTGCTCGTCTTCGTGAAGAGATTCCTGCTACTAATTCCGAAACAAAATTGAAGAAGCTTTCCAAGCGTTTGAAATTGCTTGAAGCCTTTGTCGAATCAGGCAATAAGCCTGAGTGGATGGTAATGACTGTACTTCCAGTATTGCCACCTGATCTTCGTCCTCTGGTTCCTTTGGATGGCGGTCGATTCGCAACTTCAGATCTAAACGATTTATACCGTCGTGTAATTAATAGAAACAATCGACTCAAGCGTCTTCTCGATTTGAATGCGCCTGACATCATTGTGCGTAACGAGAAGCGCATGTTGCAGGAAGCGGTTGATGCGCTTCTTGATAATGGTCGCCGTGGTCGAGCTATTACTGGTTCGAACAAGAGACCTCTTAAGTCATTAGCCGACATGATCAAAGGCAAGCAAGGTCGTTTCCGTCAGAACCTGCTTGGTAAGCGAGTGGATTATTCCGGTCGTTCCGTGATTGTGGTTGGGCCGACGTTGAGACTGCATCAGTGTGGTCTTCCGAAGAAGATGGCCCTCGAATTATTTAAACCGTTTATCTTTGGCAAGCTTGAGCGTCGTGGCCTGGCAACAACGATTAAAGCTGCAAAGAAAATGGTTGAGCGTGAGACAGCTGAAGTCTGGGATATCCTTGCTGAAGTTATTCGCGAGCATCCGGTGCTTCTTAACCGGGCGCCAACACTCCACAGATTGGGTATTCAGGCTTTCGAGCCGGTACTTATTGAAGGTAAGGCAATCCAGCTTCACCCATTGGTTTGTGCGGCCTATAACGCCGACTTCGATGGTGACCAGATGGCGGTACACGTACCACTGACTCTGGAAGCGCAGTTGGAAGCTCGTACTTTGATGATGTCTACAAACAATATTTTGGCACCGGCTAACGGCGAACCAATTATTGTTCCATCGCAGGATGTTGTACTGGGTCTTTACTATATGACTCGGTCACGTGTGAATGCGGCGGGCGAAGGCATGATTTTCGCCGATGCTAAAGAAGTTCAGCGTGCTTACGAAACTGGTGCGGCTCACCTTCAAGCTCGAATCAAGGTTCGCATCAAAGATGTCTACAATAATGAGGAAGGTGAGAAGATCACTGAAACCAGCATTGTGGACACAACCGTTGGTCGAGTGCTTCTGTTTAATATCGTTCCTGAAGGTCTGCCATTCTCAATGGTTAACCAGAAGATGGCGAAGAAGCCAATTTCTCTAATACTGAATGCCTGTTACCGAAATGTTGGTTTGAAAGAGACAGTTATCTTTGCTGACCAACTTATGTATACCGGCTACAAGTACTCTACTCACTCCGGCTCTTCTATCGGTGTTAACGATTTCGTTATCCCTGATGAGAAAGAGACTATCATTGCTCAGGCAAACTCAGAAGTTGAAGAAATCGAGTCGCAGTTTGCGTCCGGTCTTGTAACTCAGGGTGAGAAGTACAACAAGGTCATCGATATCTGGTCTCGAGCTAACGACATCGTAGCGAAAGCCATGATGGAAGGCTTGTCCTCTGAATCTGTGATCAATAAGGAAGGTAAGGAAGAACAACAAGAGTCATTTAACTCTGTTTATGTCTATGCCGATTCCGGAGCTCGAGGTTCCCCCGCGCAGATTCGCCAGCTAGCAGGTATGCGTGGTCTTATGGCGCGACCTGACGGCTCGATCATCGAAACTCCTATTACGGCTAACTTCCGTGAAGGTTTGAGCGTATCTCAGTACTTTACGTCGACGCACGGGGCTCGTAAGGGTCTAGCGGATACGGCATTGAAGACAGCGAACTCTGGATACCTGACTCGTCGTCTGGTTGATATTTCGCAGGATCTGGTAATTACAGAGCACGATTGCGGAACTGAGAATGGTTTAACCATGTCTCCGGTCATTGAAGGCGGCGATATTATCGCACCTCTTGGAGACAGAGTTCTTGGGCGAGTACTCGCTGCGGATGTAATTGCCGAAGACAGCGGAGATATCATCGTCGAGTCGGGCGTTATGATTAACGAGCGTATGGTTGATAAATTGGAAACCTGTGGTGTTGACGAGGTCCATGTTCGCTCTCCTATTACTTGTGAAACTCGTTTTGGTATTTGCAGACAGTGTTATGGTCGCGACCTTGCTCGCGGACACGTCGCTAACGTTGGTGAGGCTGTTGGTGTTATCGCGGCGCAATCAATCGGTGAGCCAGGCACACAGCTGACGATGCGCACATTCCACATCGGTGGTGCGGCTTCAAGAGCAACTGCAAGTGACAGTGTGCAAGTCAAGAACACCGGTACTATCCATCTCAGCAATATGAAGACAGTTGAGAATATTAAAGGTGAGCTGGTTGTAGTATCTCGATCAGGCGAATTGATTGTCGATGACGTCAATGGCCGTGAGCGCGAGCGTTACAAGCTTCCATATGGCGCCCTGATTACAGTGGGCACGAAAGTAGAAGTGGAAGCAGGCCAGGTAGTTGCTACCTGGGATCCGCATACACACCCAATTGTTTCTGAAGTATCCGGTAAAGTTGCTTTTGCCGCTATGGAAGAAGGCATTACGGTTAGAGAGCAAACCGATGAAATCACTGGTCTGACCAGTATCTCGGTTATCGATCCGGCAGAACGCGCAGCTTCAGCGAAGGAACTGCGTCCTGGTGTATCTGTTGTAGATAAGAAGGGTAAGGAAATTTGCTTGCCTGGCACTAATCACCCAGCGCACTACTTTCTACCTGCCAATTCAATTGTCAGTCTGAAAGACGGTGTTGATCTTAATATCGGTGATGTTATTGCCCGTATTCCTCAGGAAGGATCGAAGACTCGTGATATCACGGGTGGTCTTCCACGAGTTGCTGATTTATTCGAAGCCCGTAGGCCGAAAGAGCCGGCAATTCTTGCCGAAATCTCCGGTACCGTAAGCTTCGGTAAAGAAACCAAAGGAAAACGACGCCTGGTAATCACACCTAAAGACGGAGTTAATCCGATCGATGGGTCTGATCATTACGAAGTTCTAATTCCTAAGTGGCGCACAATGACTGTATTTGAAGGTGAATACATCGAGAAGGGAGAGGTTGTTTCAGAAGGACCACCAGCCCCTCACGATATTCTTCGCCTTAAGGGAGTTGAAGCTCTTGCCCAGTACATCGTCAACGAAGTGCAGGATGTTTACCGCTTACAGGGTGTTCGCATCAACGATAAGCACATCGAAGTAATTGTACGTCAGATGTTGCGTAAGGTTGAGATCACTCATCCGGGCGATTCCAGCCTGATCAAAGGCGAGCAGATGACTTACACTCAGGCACTGGAAGCTAACGATAAGCTTCGGGAAGATGATAAGCAGGAGGCGCGATTCGAGCGCATGCTTCTGGGTATCACTAAGGCATCTCTGGCAACAGAGTCCTTTATCTCGGCGGCTTCTTTCCAGGAAACTACCCGCGTTCTTACAGAAGCGGCGGTTACTGGTAAGCGCGATTTCCTCAGAGGCTTGAAGGAAAACGTGGTTGTGGGTCGATTGATTCCTGCGGGAACCGGTTTGGCGTATCACGCAGCGCGCAAGAAGGCAGCTATGGATAAATTGGTTTCCGCCTCCGATTCAGTAAGTGCCAGTGATGTAGAAGCAGCATTGAGTGAAGCTTTGAACATCAAGGCTGAGGGCTAGAAGCCCAGAAAATCAGGCTCACAATGCCTGGAAATAGTTGACTAGAGGATGCGAGATCATTAAACTCTCGCATCCTTTTCAACTGCCAGCCCTAATAACGGGTTATATAACAGTGAAAATCGAATTAATGAGGTTTAGAGAAACAAATGGCAACAATTAACCAGCTAGTACGCAAGCCCCGAAAGAGCAAGGTCACCAAGAGTGGCGTACCTGCCCTGCAAGGCTCACCACAGAAGCGTGGTGTGTGTACAAGAGTTTATACAACTACTCCAAAGAAGCCGAATTCGGCTCTGAGAAAAGTTTGTCGTGTGCGTCTGGTTAATGGTTTTGAAGTTTCTTCCTATATCGGTGGTGAAGGCCACAACCTTCAGGAACACTCCGTTGTTCTGATTCGTGGTGGACGAGTAAAGGATTTGCCAGGTGTTCGTTATCACACCGTTCGTGGCAGCCTGGATACTTCAGGTGTTTCCGATCGTAGGCAGGGCCGTTCCAAGTACGGTGCCAAGCGACCTAAGTAAGCCAAGTCTATACCCCCAGAATTTAGAGTTAGCGGATTCAGATATCCGTGAAACAAGCGTAAGGATACGCGGCTCATCGAGACTCTCAAAACAAGTCGATGGGATTGAGTAAGGCCAGGTACGTTTCATCTGCATGCAGATAATGAACGGAGTCCTGGATCACCCTGAATAAACATAGAGGTCTCTAATGCCTAGAAGAAGAGAAGTGGCGAAGCGTGAAGTTCTGCCAGATCCTAAGTTCCAAAGTAAAATCCTAGCAAAATTCATGAACCACGTTATGGTTGACGGCAAGAAGTCCGTTGCTGAGCGCATCGTCTATGGTGCTCTTGACGTAGTTACAGAAAAAGCCGGTGGCGATCCCCTTGAAACCTTTGAAAAAGCTCTGGATGCTATTGCGCCCATGGTTGAGGTTAAGTCTCGTCGTGTCGGTGGTGCTACCTATCAGGTACCTGTTGAAGTAAGAGCCGAGCGTCGCCACGCTCTTGCTATGCGTTGGTTGGTTGAGCATTCACGTAACCGTGGAGAGAAATCCATGGCTTTGCGTCTTGCTGGCGAAATCACTGATGCCGCCGAAGGTCGAGGCAGTGCTGTTAAGAAGCGTGAAGATGTCCACCGTATGGCTGAAGCCAACCGTGCATTCTCACATTACCGTTTCTAAAGACGCATTTAGATTTCGTTACTAATCAGAAGATTTTTTTACTTAGAGCATAAGCAGTGGCCAGAAATCATCCATATAGCCGTTATCGCAACATAGGAATTGTTGCTCACGTTGACGCGGGGAAAACCACGACTACTGAGCGAGTACTATTTTACACAGGTATTTCACACAAGATTGGTGAGGTACATGATGGTGCTGCGACTATGGACTGGATGGAACAGGAGCAGGAGCGTGGTATTACAATTACTTCAGCTGCTACGACTTGTTTCTGGAGTGGAATGGATAAGCAGTATGATGAGCATCGCATCAACATCATCGACACGCCGGGACACGTTGACTTCACAATTGAAGTAGAGCGTTCTCTGCGCGTTCTGGATGGAGCCGTTGTGGTGCTGTGTGGTTCTTCTGGTGTGCAGCCGCAGACGGAAACAGTTTGGCGTCAAGCTAATCGCTACGAAGTACCTCGCTTGGTTTTTGTTAACAAGATGGACCGTGCCGGTGCCGACTTCCTGATGGTTGTCGAGCAGATGAAAGAGCGTTTAGGTGCAGTGGCAGTTCCATTACAGTTGGCAATCGGCGCAGAAGACGAGTTCAGAGGTGTAATTGACCTGGTGAAGATGAAGTCTATCGTCTGGAGCGAAGAAGACCAGGGCGCTACTTTTACCTACGAAGACATCCCTTCGGATATGCAAGACCTTGCAGACACTTGGCGCGAGAGCATGCTTGAATCCGTTGCGGAAGCAAACGAAAAACTGATGGATAAGTATCTGGATGAAGGTGAGCTTACCGAAGAAGAGGTAATGGCAGGAATTCGTCAGCGTACTTTGGCTAACGAAATCGTTCCGGTCTTCTGTGGATCTGCGTTTAAGAACAAAGGTGTTCAGGCAGTTCTGGATGCAGTAATCGACTACATGCCTGCTCCTACTGAAGTAGCGGCGATCGAGGGCATTCTCGAAGACGGCTCCACTACTACTTGTGCAGCAGATGACGATGCACCTTTTGCTGCATTGGCTTTCAAAATTGCAACAGACCCTTTTGTGGGAACCCTGACTTTCTTTAGAGTATATTCTGGCACTCTGAAATCAGGTGATTCTGTTTATAACCCGATCAAGAGCAAGAAGGAACGTGTGGGTCGTATGGTGCAAATGCACGCGAACTCACGTGAAGAAATTAAGGAAGTTCTGGCGGGCGATATTGCTGCGGCAATTGGTCTTAAAGATGTAACAACAGGTGAGACACTTTGTGCAGTTGATCGTGTAGTGACTCTTGAAAAAATGGAATTCCCGGAGCCGGTTATCTCGGTGGCTGTTGAGCCTAAGAGTGTAGCGGATCAGGAAAAAATGGGTATTGCCTTGGGCAAACTTGCTCAGGAAGATCCATCTTTCCGTGTTGAGACTGACGAAGAATCGGGTCAGACAATTATTTCAGGAATGGGAGAATTGCATCTGGACGTATTGGTTGACCGTATGCGTCGTGAATTTTCTGTTGAAGCAGATATCGGTAAGCCGCAAGTGGCCTACCGTGAAACAATTCGTAAGTCAGTGGAAGTTGAAGGTAAGCACGTTAAGCAATCAGGTGGTCGTGGTCAGTATGGTCACGTGGTAATACGACTTGAGCCTTTGGATCCGGATTCAGAATACGAATTTGTAAACGAAATTGTTGGTGGTGCTATTCCTCGCGAATTCATCGGTGCAGTTGATAAGGGTATTCAGGAGCAGATGAAGAATGGCTGTTTAGCTGGCTACCCATTACTGGCAATGAAGGTAACTCTTTTCGATGGCTCTTTCCACGATGTGGATTCCAGCGAAATGGCGTTTAAAATTGCCGGCTCTATGGCCCTTAAGAAAGGAGCTCTGAAAGCAGATGCAGCCTTGCTTGAGCCAATGATGAAGGTTGAAGTTGTAACTCCTGAAGATTACATGGGTGACGTAATGGGTGATTTAAACCGACGTCGCGGCATGGTTCAGGGAATGGAAGACAGCGCCATGGGTAAAGTAATTAATGCTGAAGTCCCACTGGCTGAGATGTTCGGCTATTCAACTGATTTGCGTTCTGCTACTCAAGGTAGAGCTACTTATACAATGGAATTTGATAAGTATGCAGTAACGCCTAACAACATTGCTGAAGGCATTATTAACGCAAAGTAAGCAATTAAATAATTGAACTAGACACTTAGATTTGAATGAGGTGGTATTGTGGCGAAGGAAAAATTTGAACGAAGTAAGGTACACGTAAACGTTGGTACGATTGGTCACGTTGACCATGGTAAGACGACGTTAACAGCTGCATTGACTCGAGTCTGCGCAGAAGCGTATGGCGGCGAGATGAAAGATTTTGCACAGATCGATAATGCGCCGGAAGAAAGAGAGCGCGGTATCACGATTTCAACGTCCCACGTAGAATACGATTCCCCAAATCGTCACTACGCGCACGTTGACTGTCCAGGTCACGCTGACTATGTAAAGAACATGATTACTGGTGCAGCGCAGATGGACGGCGCGATTCTGGTTTGTTCAGCAGCAGACGGCCCTATGCCACAGACCCGAGAGCACATCTTGCTTTCTCGTCAGGTAGGCGTTCCTTACATCGTTGTATTCATGAACAAAGCGGACATGGTTGACGACGAAGAGCTGTTAGAGCTTGTTGAAATGGAAATTCGTGAACTGCTAGACCAGTACGAATTCCCTGGCGACGACACACCAATCATAATTGGTTCAGCACTTAAGGCACTTGAAGGTGATGAGTCCGATATCGGTATGCCTTCAGTAGTTAAGCTTGTTGAAACTCTGGATAGCTACATTCCTGAGCCTGTTCGAGATGTTGAGAAGCCATTCTTGATGCCTATCGAAGACGTATTCTCAATTTCTGGTCGTGGAACGGTTGTAACCGGTCGTATCGAGCGCGGAATTGTAAACGTTGGTGACGAGATCGAGATTGTTGGAATCAAGGACACTGAGACAACTACCTGTACTGGTGTTGAGATGTTCCGCAAGCTGCTAGACGAAGGTCGTGCAGGCGAGAACGTTGGTGTACTTCTACGTGGTACCAAGCGTGAAGACGTTGAGCGTGGTCAGGTTCTGGCTAAGAAAGGCACAATCACTCCACATACTAAATTTGAAGCAGAAGTCTATATCCTGAGCAAGGATGAAGGCGGACGTCATACACCATTCTTTAAGGGCTATCGTCCACAGTTTTACTTCCGTACAACTGACGTGACAGGCGCTTGTGAGTTACCCGAAGGCGTTGAGATGGTAATGCCTGGTGATAACGTGAAGATGGAAGTGACTTTGCTTAATCCGATTGCGATGGATGAAGGTCTACGTTTTGCTATACGAGAAGGCGGCCGTACAGTTGGCGCCGGTGTTGTAGCAAAAATTATCGAATAAGACTTCTTAAGTCTTACGAAAGCCAGCTTGTTGAAAGACTAGCTGGCTTTTTTTGTAACTGGAAGGTCGAGAACGGGTTTCTCTAACTTCGATTAGGTTTTGTTCGCGAGGGGCCAGGTCCTGTGGTTGCTGCGGGTTCTGGCACCGGTCCCCGGTTCCCTCCCTCGGTCGGGAGCCCAAAAAGACGGTCTCCCTCGGTCAGTCGGTGCCAACCCTGACTGCAGCCACCACAGGACCTGCCCCCTCGCTTGAAGACGGCGAGATGGTATAGGTAATTGGGCTAAGCGAGGAAAGGGTCAATGATTTTCTCGTATGTCGTAGCGGTCCTTTGCGTATACAGGTCCAGCGACGATCAAGAGCCAGCGCTGAACGCAGGAAAAAGACCAGAGCAAGCTGATAGGTAGGCAAATGTCAGGTTTAAGACATTGGGCAAACAGATTTATTGAATATTGAGAAGAATCTGGGCTTTTTCCGGAGAGAAGGGACCCGGCTCGTCGCAGGACCTGTATACGCGAAGGGCCGAGATGTTCAAAAAGGATAAGCTCAGCGAATAAATACCACGATATTAGCGGGATAATTACTGATATCGATGCAAAGTCAGCGTGGATTATCAGCCAAAAACAGGAATCGAACAGTGGCACAGGCGATTCCCGTGAAAGTCAGTAAAAAAGCGGCCTCCGGCGGTTATTTAGCTTGACAGGAAAGGGGTCCGCCTTTAAAATTCGCATCCTTTTTTGGCGTTTAGAAAGTCACGCTTAGAAAAGAAAGCGGTAACTATTTAATTATTAAGCAATTTTTTGGAGTTTCAGGTAGATGCAAAATCAGCGTATCAGAATTCGGCTAAAAGCCTTCGATCATCGTCTGATTGATCAGTCTACTCAAGAAATTGTAGATACCGCTCGTCGTACTGGTGCACAGGTCCGCGGACCCATTCCACTACCGACTAACAAAGAAAGATTTACAGTATTGGTGTCTCCACACGTCAACAAAGACGCGAGAGACCAGTACGAAATTCGCACCCACAAGCGATTGCTAGATATCGTCGAGCCAACTGAGAAGACAGTTGATGCCCTGATGAAGCTGGATCTCGCGGCAGGTGTGGAAGTACAAATTAGTCTGGGCTAAGCCTAGCTAAAAAAATAACCAGGTAAAAAGCGTTCAGTCCTTTTTACCCTTTTTATAAAAGTTTTGGCGCACTGATACTCTAGTTACCCTAGCGGTAACGTACATAGTGTAACGCGTCAGCGGCCATAGTGGGTTTTAGCCCCGTGCACGATGAGGTTTAAAAACAATGACGATTGGATTAGTCGGTCGAAAGAGCGGGATGACTCGCGTTTTCACTGAAGAAGGCACGTCTGTCCCTGTAACAGTTGTAGAAGTACAGCCTAACCGGGTCACGCAAATCAAAACTCCTGAAACCGATGGCTATAGTGCTATTCAAGTCACTACTGGTGCCCGTCGTGCTTCGCGTGTGACTAAGGGTATGGCTGGTCATTTTGCCAAAGCGGGCACAGAAGCCGGAACTGGTCTCTGGGAATTCCGCACTGAGAATGAAGATACTTCTGAGATGGCCATGGGCAGCGAGCTTAAAGTAGATATTTTTGAAGCTGGCCAGAAAGTAGATGTTACTGGCACATCAAAGGGTAAGGGGTTTCAAGGTGGCGTTAAGCGTCATAACTTCCAGATGCAGGACGCAACACACGGTAACTCGATTTCACACCGTGCACCGGGATCGATTGGACAGTGTCAGACCCCAGGAAAAGTTTGGAAAGGCAAGAAGATGGCGGGACAGATGGGTAACGTACAACAAACTACCCAATCCCTTGAAGTAGTAAGAGTAGATGCAGAAAATAATCTTCTTCTTATTAAAGGGGCTGTACCAGGTGCTACCGGTTCAGATGTTGTTGTCCGTCCAGCAATCAAGGTTAAGGGGTAAGCAATGGAATTAGCTCTTGCACTACCCGGAAAGAAAACGGGCAAAGAAAAAGTTTCAGTCTCTGATGAGTCCTTCACTAAAGAGTATAACGAGCCTTTAGTACATCAAACTGTCGTAACCTATATGGCAGGCGCCAGACAGGGTTCGGTTAAGCAGAAGACAAGATCAGAAGTACGTGGTGGTGGTCGTAAGCCATGGCGTCAAAAGGGTACAGGCCGCGCACGTGCCGGTACTATCAGAAGTCCTATCTGGCGTAGTGGTGGTGTTACATTTGCTGCACGTCCTCAGGACCACAGCAAGAAACTCAATAAGAAAATGTATCGCGGTGCGATGCAGTGCATTCTGTCTGAACTGATTCGTCAGGAAAGACTCTTCGTTGTTAACGAATTTGCTTTGGAATCTCACAAGACCAAAGAGCTTATCGGTAAGCTAAACGAATTCGAGCTAGACAACGTTCTAATTATTTCCGACCAGGTAGAAAAAAACCTTTATCTCGCAGCCAGAAATCTACACAAAGTTGATGTGTTGGATGCTGCCGGTGTCGACCCTGTTAGTTTGATCGGTTTCGACAATGTGCTGATAACAGTCTCTGCCCTGAAGAAAGTAGAGGAGATGTTGGCATGAACCACGAGCGAATCTATACCGTGATTCTTGGACCACACGTGTCCGAAAAATCTACATTAATCGGCGAAGCCAATAATCAGTACGCGTTCAAAGTTGCGACTGATGCTAGCAAGCCAGAAATTAAAGAGGCTGTTGAAACAATCTTCAATGTGGTTGTTGCAGATCTTCAAGTATTGAATGTTAAGGGTAAGACCAAGCGGACTAATAAAGGCAAGATCCGTAAGCGTTCAGACTGGAAGAAAGCCTATGTTCGATTAGAAGCGGGTCATGAAATTGACTTCGCCGACATCGCATAAGGATAAGGGGTAAATCATGCCAGTAGTAAAGTGTAAACCTACTTCTCCGGGACGCCGCTTTGTCGTTAAAGTTGTTAACCCTGATCTGCATAAGGGCGAGCCATACGCTCCTCTAACTGCTCCCAAGTCAAAGACTGGTGGTAGAAATAACAAGGGTCGCATTACTCGCCGTCACGCGGGTGGTGGTCACAAGCAGAAGTATAGAATTATTGATTTCAAGCGTAACAAGGACGGAATTCCGGCCAAAGTTGAACGCCTGGAATATGACCCGAATCGCACTGCAAATATAGCGCTTATGCTTTATGCAGATGGTTCGCGCTCTTACATTATCGCGCCAGCAAAAGTTAGCGTTGGTGATGTACTGCAGTCCGGAGACGATGCGCCTATTAAAGTAGGTAATTGTTTGCCGCTACGCAACATCCCGCTGGGTAGCACAGTTCACTGTGCCGAAATGAAGCCAGGCAAGGGTGCGCAGATTGCACGTAGTGCTGGTACGTCATTGCAGCTGGTTGCTCGTGAAGGTACTTACGCCACACTGAGACTACGGTCCGGTGAGATGCGCAAAGTATTGAGCGAATGTCGCGCAACTCTGGGTGAAGTATCGAATTCAGAGCATTCACTGAGATCTTTGGGTAAGGCTGGAGCCAAGCGTTGGAGAGGTGTTAGACCAACGGTACGTGGTGTTGCCATGAATCCTGTTGATCACCCACATGGTGGTGGTGAAGGCAAAACTTCCGGTGGTCGTCATCCTGTGTCTCCATGGGGTACACCGACCAAGGGATATAAGACAAGAACTAACAAGCGTACAGATAACATGATTGTACGTCGCAGAAATTCAAGCCGCTAAGGCAAGGGTAGAGGAACAGACAGTGCCACGATCACTAAAAAAAGGTCCTTTCATTGACCTTCACTTGATGAAGAAAGTGCAGACGGCTTCAGAGAATAACGACAAGCGTCCAATCAAGACTTGGTCTCGTCGTTCAATGGTTTCTCCAGACATGATTGGTCTGACAATTGCTGTTCATAACGGTCGGCAACATATTCCTGTTTTCGTTAACGAAGACATGGTTGGTCATAAATTAGGTGAATTCGCTGTAACACGTACCTATCGGGGACACGTTGCAGATAAGAAAGTACGTTAATCGGGGTCTGAGATGGAAGTTCTAGCAAAATTGAAAGGTGCGCGTCTCTCAGCACAAAAAGCCAGACTGGTCGCTGACCAGATTCGTGGCAAAGGTGTGGAAGAAGCCCTGCTTGTATTGACGTATAGCTCCAAGAAAGGCGCTGCAATAATCAAGAAAGTGCTTAATTCGGCAATTGCTAATGCTGAGCACAATGAAGGCGCAGATGTAGATGAATTAAAAGTATCAACCATTTGTGTTGATGAAGGTATGACAATGAAGCGCATTATGCCTAGAGCGAAAGGTCGCGCGGATCGCATTCTTAAGCGTTCTTGTCACATAACTATTACCGTAGCAGATAGCTAGGAGTATCGGATGGGTCAGAAAGTACATCCAACTGGAATTCGACTTGGCATAGTCAAGAAGCACACTTCCGTGTGGTTCGCCGAAGGCAAAGAATATGCTGATAATTTACTTGTTGATTTACAGGTAAGGGATTTCGTTAAGAAACGTTTAGCTAATGCGTCCGTTTCTCGTGTTGATATTGAGCGGCCAGCTCAGACAGCGAAGCTTACGATTTACACGGCACGGCCGGGTATCGTAATTGGTAAGAAAGGTGAAGATGTAGAAAAACTGCGCAAGGTACTCACTGAAAAGATGGGTATTCCTGTTCAGATTAACATCGAAGAAATTCGTAAGCCGGATCTTGATGCTCAGTTAGTAGCGGATGGTGTGGCTTCACAGCTGGAACGCCGAGTAATGTTTCGTCGAGCGATGAAACGAGCGGTTCAGAATGCAATGCGCCAGGGTGCTGAAGGTATCAAGGTTCAAGTAGGCGGACGACTGGGTGGTGCAGAAATCGCGCGCTCTGAGTGGTATCGCGAAGGCCGAGTTCCTTTGCACACACTGCGAGCAGATATCGATTACGCAACATGCGAAGCCCATACTACTTATGGACTGATCGGCGTGAAAGTTTGGATATTTAAAGGTGAGGTTTTGGATTTGGGTGTGGCTGTCGAGCCTGCAGTACAAGCCAAGTCCAACTAGAGGTAATAAGACGTGTTACAACCTAAGCGTACAAAGTTCCGCAAAATGATGAAGGGCCGTAATAGAGGCCTTTCCCATCGCGGCAGTAAAGTGGATTTCGGTGATTTCGGCCTTAAGGCTATTTCACGCGGTCGTTTGACGGCGCGCCAGATCGAGGCAGCACGTCGAGCTATGACCAGACACGTAAAACGTGGCGGAAAAATTTGGATTCGAGTGTTTCCTGATAAGCCAATTACTCAGAAGCCTTTGGAAGTTAGACAGGGTAAGGGTAAAGGTAATGTTGAATACTGGGTTGCCCAGATTCAGCCAGGTCGAATAATGTTTGAAATTGAAGGTGTGGATGAAGTAGTTGCTCGCGAGGCATTTAGCCTGGCTTCAGCAAAGCTTCCATTCGAGACAGCCTTTGTTAAGCGGACGGTAATGTAATGAAAGCTAGTGAATTGAGAGAAAAATCTGTAGAGGATCTGCAAACTGATTTGCAGGAACTGTACAAGAATCAGTTTAACTATCGTATGCAGAAGGGAACTGGGCAATTAGCTCAGGTTCATCTGCTCGGCGACACTAAAAAAGATATCGCCCGCATCAAAACTATACTTACCGAAAAACAGAAGAGTGGATCATAACTATGTCGGCTACTGAGAACCAAGAGAATATTGCTCGTACTGCTTCCGGCAAGGTAGTTAGCAACAAAATGGATAAGTCCATTGTTGTTTTAGTCGAACGACGAGTAAAGCACCCAGTGTATGGCAAGATCATCAAGCGCTCCACGAAGGTTCATGCGCATGATGCAGAAAATACTTGTTTGCCAGGTGATGAAGTAACAATTCAGGAAGTACGTCCTATTTCGAAGACAAAGTCATGGTCTTTGGTTTCGGTTGATGTAAGGGCGACTCAGGTTTAATCGGGTTTTTAAGAATTAGGAATCGGTAAACGAAAACGTTTACATGATGGAGTGAATCGATGATTCAAGTGCAATCATACTTAGATGTTGCTGATAACAGCGGCGCACGACGCGTAATGTGTATTAAGGTATTGGGTGGGTCCCACCGCCGATACGCGCGCATAGGCGACATGATTAAAGTATCAGTTAAAGAAGCGATTCCTCGCGGAAAAGTTAAAAAAGGACAAGTTCTTACTGCGCTGGTTGTACGCACTAAGAAAGGTGTGCGACGTGGTGATGGTTCATTGATTAAGTTCGATGATAACGCTGCAATCTTGTTGAATGCTCAGGATGCTCCAATAGGTACTCGTGTTTTCGGTCCAGTGACTAGAGAGCTACGTAATGAAAAATTCATGCGAATTATTTCCCTGGCTCCTGAAGTTTTATAAGCGCGTTCAAAAATACTGAGAGATAGAGACGAACATGAACAGACTTAGAAATGATGATGAAGTGATAGTAATCACTGGAAAAGATAAGGGAAAGCGCGGAACTATTTCTCGTCTAGTAGGTAAGGACAGAGTTGTCGTTCACGGTGTGAATATGGTTAAGCGTCATACCAAGGGCAATCCTAACGAAGGTCAGCCCGGTGGAATTATTGAGAAAGAAGCAGCTTTGAATGTATCAAATATTGCTATTTTTAATCCTGAGACTAACAAAGCAGATCGAGTTGGAATTCAGGTGGCTGAAGACGGCGCTAAGAAGCGTATCTTCAAGTCGAACGGTCAGGACATAGATTAATTACTGGTAGGTTGCCAACCATGGCTCAGTTTAGAGAGTTTTATAAGACAGAAGTAGTACCCGCTCTAACCGAACAGTTCGGTTATGACAATCCAATGCGCGTGCCCAAAATAACTAAGGTTGTTTTGAACATGGGTCTTGGTGAAGCGACGACAGATAAGAAGGTTTTGGAAGCTGCTACTAACGAGATGACTAAGATCAGTGGTCAAAAAGTTGTAGTTACCATGGCTAGAAAATCTATCGCTGGATTCAAGGTTCGTGAAGGTTGGCCTGTGGGTTGCAAAGTAACCCTGCGTGGCGAGCGTATGTACGAATTCCTGGAAAGGCTGGTTGGTATAGCTATTCCTCGAATCAGGGATTTTCGCGGACTAAGCCCGAAGTCATTTGACGGACGAGGCAATTTTGCAATGGGTGTGAATGAACAAATCATCTTCCCGGAGATCGAATACGACAAGATCGATACTCTTCGCGGAATGGATATAACTATTACTACTACAGCAACGAATGACGACGAAGGTCGCGCGCTGTTGTCTGCAATGCGCTTCCCTTTCAAGGGAGCCGTTCCAGAAGCGGATAAGGAGTCTTAAGATGGCGAAAACTTCAATGATTGCCAGAGAGAACAAGCGTACTAAGTTAGTTGCAAAGTATGCTGAGAAGCGTGCTGCGATAAAAGCTGTTTTGAACGACGCGAACGCCAGTGATGAAGAAAAATGGGATGCGCAGGTAAGTCTGCAAAAGCTTCCCCGTGATGCCAGCCCGGTTCGTCAACGGAATCGCTGTCGCATTACAGGTCGACCTCACGGTGTTTATAGAAAATTTGGTTTATGCCGCAACAAGTTGCGTGAAGCAGCGATGCGTGGCGATGTGCCTGGTTTAACCAAGGCTAGCTGGTAAGGGCAGGAGTAGAACTATGAGCATGTCAGATCCAATAGCAGATTTCCTGACCCGCATTCGAAATGCGCAGATGGCACAGTTGCCTTCAATTGTTAGTCCTTCTTCCAAGATTAAGGTAGCTATCAGTGAAGTTCTACAGAACGAAGGTTTCATCACCGGATATAAGGTTGATGAGAACGGCGGCAAAGCAATAATCAATGTTGACCTGAAGTATTTTCAGGGTAAGCCAGTTATAGAAGAGATTAAGCGAGTGAGCCGACCTGGTTTGCGCAGCTATAAGGGTAAGGAAGAATTACCTAAGAACCGAGCAGGCCTGGGGATTTCAATACTATCCACGAGTAAGGGCTTGATGACAGAAAAACAAGCTGAATCTGCCGGAATCGGTGGTGAGGTTCTTTGTACAGTTTTCTAATAGGAAACTGAATTGAACTTAATAAGCAGAGTTTAGAATAGAGCGAAAATATGTCCAGAGTAGCTAATAGCCCGGTAGAAATACCAAGTGGCGTAGAAACAAAAATATCCGATGCTGAAGTATCGGTTAAAGGAAGCAAGGGTAACCTGCAACTGGCTCTACATAGTCAGGTGACTGTGGCTCAGGATGACGGTGTGTTGAAGGTGTCTGCTAAAGACAATTCAAGACAAGCGGATGCTCTGGCCGGTACCTTTCGCTCATTAATTAACAATATGGTTGTTGGTGTTAGTGAGGGTTTCGAAAAGAAACTTGAGCTACAGGGTGTTGGTTATAGAGCCAAGGCTCAAGGCAAGTCTCTTAATCTTACGGTTGGTTATTCACACCCAATTGATTATAAGCTTCCAGAAGGCGTTACTGCTGATACGCCATCGCAAACCGAAATTGTAATTTCCGGAGCAGATAAGCAATTGGTAGGTCAGGTTGCTGCTGAGATCCGTGATTTTCGTCCACCTGAGCCTTACAAGGGTAAAGGTATTCGCTACGTTGATGAACGTGTATTCAGAAAAGAAGCGAAGAAGAAATAGGTCATAACTATGAGCGTTAAAAAAACCGCGCGTCTTCGACGTGCAAAAAGAGCAAGAGCAAAGATCAGCGAATTACGTGTAAATCGCCTTTGTGTGTATCGTTCACCGCGACACATTTATGCTCAGATTATTTCACCAACAGGTGATGTGGTATTAGCCAGTGCTTCTACCGTTGAGAAAGACAGCAAGGGTGCTAAAAACGGAAACGTCGAAGCAGCTGGAAAAGTTGGAAAATTAATTGCTGAACGTGCAAAAGCAGCTGGTGTTGAAAAAGTTGCTTTTGATCGCTCAGGGTATGCCTATCACGGTCGCGTTAAGGCTTTAGCCGAAGCAGCTCGTGAAGGTGGATTGCAATTTTAAGGGTTTGAGATATGGCATTTAATAACGAGCCTGGTAAGAACGAAGAAGGCATACAAGAAAAGCTCATTCAGGTTAACCGTGTAGCAAAGGTTGTTAAGGGTGGTCGAATTTTCGGATTCACAGCTTTGACAGCGGTTGGTGACGGAAATGGTCGCGTTGGCTTTGGTCGTGGTAAAGCCCGTGAGGTGCCTTTGGCTATTCAGAAGGCAATGGAAGCTGCTCGTCGAAACATGATCTCTGTAAATCTGGATGGACATACTCTCCAGTATCCGATCAAGGCTCGTCACGGTGCATCCAAGGTATATATGCAGCCGGCTTCTGAAGGTACTGGTGTAATTGCAGGTGGTGCAATGCGCGCCATTCTGGAACTTGCCGGTGTGCAGAATGTATTGGCAAAGTGCTATGGATCAACTAACCCAGTGAATGTGGTTCATGCGACTTTTAAAGGTCTGCGTGATATGCGTTCACCTGAAGATATAGCGTTCAAACGCGGTAAGAGCGTTGAAGAGATAACAGGTTAAGTAAGATGGCGAAGAAAAAAACAGTCAAAGTTACATTGGTACGCAGCCCTATCGGCACACTTCCCAAGCATAAGCTCTGTTTGAAGGGGCTGGGTTTGCGACGCATGCGTCAGTCTGTTGAAGTTGAAGATACGCCAGCGGTGCGCGGAATGATTAATAAAGTTAGCTACATGGTCGCCGTAGACTAAGGAATTTGAGATGCAATTAAACGAATTAAGTCCAGCTCCAGGAAGCACCAAAGCCAAAAAGCGCGTTGGTCGTGGTATTGGTAGCGGTTGGGGCAAGACCTGTGGCACTGGTCATAAAGGTCAGAAGTCTCGTAGTGGCGGAACTGTAAGACCAGGTTTTGAAGGCGGACAGATGCCTTTGCAAATGCGTCTTCCAAAATATGGATTCAGTTCACGGATTGCTCGTGTTACTGCTGAGATCCGTACTTCAGAATTAAACAATATCGATGCAGACGTAATTGATTTGGCTGCACTTCGAAAGGCTAATTTGATTACCGCTGGAATGAAGCGTGCGAAAGTAATGCTTTCCGGTGAAGTTACTAAGGCCGTTACTCTTGAGGGTATCGGTGCAACCAAAGGCGCTCGAGAAGCTATCGAGAAAGCCGGCGGAAAGATTATTGAAGCTGCGCCAGTTGTTCCTGGAAAGCTAGCTAAGAAAACAGAAAAGAAAGAAGAAAAGAAAGAAGAAGCTCCAGCTAAGAAGGCTGCGGCTAAGAAGGCTCCTGCTAAGAAAGCGGCAGCAAAGAAAAAAGCGCCAGCAGCTGGCGAAGAAAAAGCAGAAGACTAGATCGCGGAATTCCGTGGTGAGCTGATAGAAAGCTAATAGATCGAAAGAGAAAATGGCAAATAAACCAAACATCAATCCAGAAAATATTGGCGCCGGCCTCGGTGAGCTAAAGTCTCGCCTGCTATTTTTGCTGTTTGCGATATTTGTATATCGAATCGGTACTCATATTCCTGTGCCAGGAATAGACCCTATTCAGTTGTCCTCCTTCTTTACCAATCAGGAAGGAACATTCACTGACATGATCAATATGTTCGGTGGTGGCGCACTGGAAAGAATGAGTATTTTGGCTTTGGGGATCATGCCCTATATTTCAGCTTCAATTATTATGCAGCTGTTATCGGCGGTTAGCCCTCAGCTAGAACAATTGAAGAAAGAAGGTGAATCTGGTCGCCGTAAGATTTCTCAGTACACACGATATGGTGCGCTGGTACTTGCGACAGTTCAGGGAACAGGCATGACAGTGGGGCTATTAGCTCCCATGGCCTACGCGCCAGGTATTATATTTAACCTGACAGCGATTATTTCCTTGGTAACTGGTGCCATGTTCCTGATGTGGCTCGGTGAGCAAATTACTGAAAAGGGTATCGGTAACGGTATCTCTATGCTGATTTTTGCGGGTATTGTTGCAGGCTTTCCAGCGGCGATTGGCACTTCATTGACTCAGGCCTATGAAGGTCAGATTAATGGTGTACTACTTCTGGTTGTAGGCTTGATTGCCATTGGCGTTATCGCTTGTATCGTCTATATAGAACGAGCTCAGCGCAGAATCACAGTTAACTATGCCAAACGACAGCAAGGCAGAAAGATGTACCAGGCTCAAGCGAGCCATCTGCCTCTGAAAATTAATATGGCAGGCGTAATTCCGGCGATTTTTGCCAGTAGCATCCTGTTATTCCCAGCGTCATTGGGGCAGTGGTTCGGTCAGGCTGAAGGCTCTGAATGGCTGCAGGATCTGGCTTTGATGATTGGTCCAGGACAGCCTCTGTACATCATTATATTTAGTGCGATGATAATTTTCTTCTGCTTCTTTTATACCGCGTTGGTATTTAATCCTCGCGATGTTGCAGAAAACCTGAAGCGTTCAGGCGCTTTTATTCCAGGGATACGCCCCGGAGAGCAAACGGCCAAGTATATTGATGGCGTTATTACGCGACTGACAATGTTCGGAGCGGTTTACATCACACTGGTCTGCTTGTTACCAAATTTTATGCAGATGTTGGCTAACGTCCCATTTAACCTGGGCGGAACAGCATTGTTGATTTCTGTGGTAGTAACCATGGATTTCTGGTCGCAGGTGCAATCACATTTGATGTCTCATCAATATGATTCACTGATGAAGAAATCGAAACTAGGTAACTATGGCCGTAGCGGCGTATAGAGACTGATCGGATTTAGCGAGGCTAAGCCGAAGAGGAATAACGGAGAGTAATCATGAAAGTTAGAGCATCTGTTAAGAAGATCTGTCGTAACTGTAAAGTCATCAGACGAAACGGTTCGGTAAGAGTAATTTGCAAGGCTGAGCCGCGACATAAACAGCGTCAGGGTTAAGTCACAAACGAACGAATAAGTAGTTCGAAAAAAAGAGAGAACGGAGCGATTTTATGGCACGTATTGCCGGAGTCAATATACCAGACAACAAGCACATCGTAATTTCATTACGATATGTTTATGGTGTTGGTCCAACAACAGCTAGCGCAATCTGCGAGAAGACAGGCACAGTGCCTTCTACAAATGTTAGCGACCTTAGCCCGGAGCAGTTAGACAGCATCCGTGCCGAAGTAGCAAACCTCACAGTTGAAGGTGACCTTCGTCGTGAAGTATCCATGAACATCAAGCGTCTTATGGATCTTGGTTGTAACCGTGGTATTCGTCATCGCCGGTCATTACCAGTTCGCGGTCAGCGTACAAAGACAAATGCAAGAACTCGCAAGGGTCCTCGCAAGCCTATACGTAAGTAAATATAGAGTTAGATGGAATAAAATATGGCTAAGCCAGAAGCTAAATCAACGAAGAAGAAATCACGCACTGCCGTTATCGACGGTATTGCTTTTATTCATGCTTCTTTTAACAACACCATTATCACGATCACTGACCGCCAGGGTAATGCTCTGAGCTGGGCTACTGCAGGTGGCTCCGGTTTCCGTGGTTCAAGAAAGAGCACTCCTTTCGCGGCACAGGTTGCTGCAGAAAAGGCAGGCGCGCAGGCCATCGAACTATATGGCCTGAAGAACCTGGACGTAAAGGTGAATGGTCCTGGACCAGGTCGCGAATCAGCGGTTCGAGCACTTAATAACTGTGGGTTGCGTGTCGGTAATATCACTGACGTAACACCCATCCCACATAACGGTTGTCGCCCACCTAAGAAACGTCGGGTATAACCAGAGAATAATCAGACGCCCTGCTGAAACACTAAGAGCACAGGAGATTAATTATGGCCCGCTATTTAGGCCCAAAATGTAAGCTATCCCGCCGTGAAGGAACAGACTTGTTCCTTAAGAGCGGAATTCGACCAATCGATAGCAAGTGCAAGGCCGATACTATTCCCGGTCAGCACGGACAGCGTCGTGGTCGTTTGTCCGACTACGGTGTGCAGTTGCGCGAGAAGCAAAAAGTTCGTCGTACTTATGGCGTTCTAGAGAAGCAATTCCGAGGCTATTACAAAGAAGCTGCTCGATTGAAAGGCGCTACAGGTGAAAACTTGCTGCAACTTCTCGAGTGTCGTCTTGACAACGTAGCGTACAGAATGGGATTTGGATCTACTCGTGCGGAAGCCCGTCAATTGGTTGCCCACAAATCCATTACAGTGAATGGAGTAGTAGTAAACATTCCTTCGTATCAGATACAGACCGGTGACGCAGTAGCTATTCGTCAGAAAGCTAAGGAACAGCTCAGAATTAAGTCTGCGTTAGATCTAGCATCTCAGCGGACCCCTATCGATTGGGTTTCAGTTGATTCAAGCAAATTGGAAGGTCAGTTCACGCGCAAGCCTGAACGTGAAGATTTGTCTTCCGAGATCAATGAACAACTAATCGTCGAGCTGTACTCTAAATAGAGCGGCACGTAGCGGGATAAGCACACAAAAGGTGGAACACATGCAAATTTCTTTATCAGACTTTCTAACACCACAAGTGATACAGGTTGATGAATTCGACAAGTGTCATTCAAAAGTGGTTCTGGAACCATTGGAGCGCGGCTTCGGTCACACTCTGGGAAATGCATTGCGTAGAATTCTTCTTTCTTCAATGCCTGGTTGTGCTGTGGAAGAAGTCGAAATTGATGGCGTTGTACATGAATACAGCACTATAGAAGGCGTTAGAGAAGATGTTATTGAAATCCTTCTCAACCTGAAAGGCGTTGCTGTTATTCTGAATAACAAAGACGAAACCGTACTGACTCTTTCCAAGAAAGGATCAGGTCCGGTAACTGCTGGCGATATTACCGAAGATCATGATGTTGAAATTATCAACCCTGATCACGTAATTGCGCACTTGAATACTAACGGCAACCTGAATATGCGCCTTACTGTTCGTAAGGGTCGTGGATATTCACCCGCAGATAGCCGTGCAAGTGAAGATGATGAAACAAGATCAGTAGGTAAGCTCTTGCTGGATGCGTCTTATACTCCAGTAATCAGAGTTTCTTATTCGGTTGAGAGCGCTCGTGTTGAGCAGCGTACTGACCTTGATAAGTTGGTACTTGATCTAGAGACAAATGGCACAATCGACCCGGAAGAAGCTATCCGTCGTGCAGCCACAATTCTGCAGCATCAGCTTGCGGTGTTCGTTGACCTTAAGAGCGAAATCGTTGCTGAACCAGAAGAGCATGAAGACGAAATTGATCCTATTCTGTTACGTCCAGTAGATGATCTGGAATTGACAGTAAGATCCGCAAACTGCCTGAAGGCAGAAGATATTTATTACATTGGTGACCTCATTCAGCGAACGGAAGTCGAGCTGTTGAAGACCCCAAACCTTGGTAAGAAGTCTCTGACTGAGATCAAGGACGTGTTGGCTACTCGAGGGCTTTCCCTAGGACTGCGTCTTGAAAACTGGCCTCCATCAAGTCTTAAAACTGATGATCGCGCTGCGTAAGCAATCCGAGAATCCTGGTACAAATAAGGTAAAGAGTTATGCGTCATCGACAAAGTGGTCGCCAGCTAAATAGAAATAGTTCGCACCGAAAAGCAATGTTCCGCAATATGGCTACGTCATTGGTAGAGCATGAAATTATCAAGACTACCCTGATTAAGGCGAAGGAATTACGCGCTGTAGCAGAGCCTTTGATTACTCTGGCCAAGACAGATAGCGTAGCAAATCGCAGGCTTGCGTTTAGTCGTACCCGCAGTAAAGCAACGGTTGGAAAGTTGTTTACTGAATTGGGTCCACGCTACGCAAATCGTCCAGGTGGATACATTCGAATCCTAAAGTGCGGCGAACGTGCTGGTGACAGAGCCATAATGGCTTATGTGGAACTAGTTGATCGTCCAATTGCTGACAGCGAGAGTATCGAAGAAGAGTTGGAAACAGTAACAGAGGATTAAGTTCTCTGCTGTTCAAGATTGCAAAAAAGCCGAGAATTTCTCGGCTTTTTTGTTTTTACTATCCGTATTTATTGACCATTCAGTGCTTAGCATTAGAATGAAAGCTGATCCCAAACGCTAAAGAACAATGAGGAAAAAAATGACAAATTCTTTTCATCCGCCAGTTCGAACTTTGATGGGTCCAGGACCATCTGATGTTAATCCAAGAATACTTGAGGCTCTGTCCAGGCCGACCATAGGTCATCTTGACCCTGCTTTTATCGAGATGATGGATGAGATAAAAGAACTTCTCCAGTTTGCCTTTCAGACTAGCAATAAACTTACTTTGCCAGTTTCGGCTCCCGGCTCCGCTGGCATGGAAACTGTTTTCGCAAACTTGCTCGAACCAGGTGATCAAGTGGTTGTGTGTCAGAATGGCGTCTTCGGTGGGCGCATGAAGGAAAACGTGGAACGCTGCGGTGCGGAAGCAATCATGGTTGAGGATGAATGGGGTTGTGCCGTCGATCTGGATAAGGTGGAGCAGGTTCTTCAGCAGAACCCGGAGGCCAAGGCTCTTGCATTTGTGCATGCCGAAACCTCCACTGGAGTTCGATCTGACGCAGAAGCTCTGTGTGGACTGAGTGCGAAATATGATTGCCTGTCAATCGTTGATGCTGTTACTTCTCTCGGTGGAATTGATATCAACGTTGATGCCTGGGGAGTAGATGCAATTTACTCCGGCACTCAGAAATGTCTCTCCTGTGTTCCTGGCCTTTCCCCAGTTTCGTTCTCTGACCGAGCTGCAGAAGTTATTCGGAATCGCAAGACTCGCGTTCAAAGTTGGTTTTTGGATTTAAATCTGGTTATGGGATACTGGGGAAGCGAAGCGAAAAGGTCGTATCACCACACAGCACCGGTTAACTCTCTTTATGCCTTGCATGAATCTCTAGTGATCCTTCGTGAAGAGGGGCTGCAGAACTCTTGGGATCGACATCACGCTAATCATCTAGCATTCGTTGCTGGTATAGAGGCACTTGGCCTGAAATTTGTGGTGGATGAAGAATATCGATTGCCGCAACTTAATGCGGTTTCTTTTCCATCGTCAATAGATGATGCCGCCGTTCGGTCTCGTTTATTGAGCGAATATGATCTGGAAATTGGAGCAGGGCTTGGCACTCTAGCGGGTTCTGTTTGGAGAATTGGTCTGATGGGTTACGCTAGTAACAAAACCAATGTGCGTCTCTGTCTTTCTGCGTTGGGGAATATTTTGTCTGATATGGGGATGCCTTGTGACACGGCAAAAGCAGTTAAGGCAGCGAGTACTCTTTATTCAAACTCATAAACAGCAAACGATTCTCTCGGTGTTGAATTTAAGTATGTGCCTTCTGTTGTGAATAAAAGTCTGACTAACAGGGACATCTTTGATTTTGTTTTGTTGTCTGCAATTTGGGGTGCTTCCTTTCTCTTTCTACGTGTCGCTGCTCCTGAATTTGGGCCGGTTTTTCTAATCGAATTGAGGGTTTTGTCGGCCCTGATAGTGTTGCTGCCAGTTTGTGTTTACCTGGGTAAGATTGAAGAAATTCGACAAAACTGGAAACTGATTTTTACTCTGAGTCTGTGCAATATGACCTTGCCATTCTGTCTGCTGGCCTACGCAGTTCTTAGTATAAATGCAGGCTTGGCTTCAATACTGAATGCGACAGTTCCGTTCTTCACCGCCCTTGTTGCCTATATCATGTGGTCCCAGAAGCTATCAATATCCGCAGTGATAGGAATGTTGGTAGGTTTTGCTGGTGTAAGCGCCCTGGTGCTGGATTCGGGGGGTTCGTCTCAGCCTACAGAAAATCTCTTAGCAATTGGAGCAGCAGTTCTAGCTTCTCTGCTTTACGGGACTGCAGCAAATATCACTTACTACAAATTGTCTGCCGTAAGCGGCATTGCAGCTACAGTTGGAGCGCTCGGATTTGCCAGCCTTGTGTTACTGCCTTTCGCAATAGTTCAGAAGCCAGAGCAAATGCCTACGGGAGCAGTATGGTTAAGTGTAATAGCACTTGGGGTTGTTTGTACTGGAGTGGCCTATTTGTTGTTTTACCGCCTCATATCAAGAATTGGCTCACACCGGGCAGTATCAACTACATTCCTTATCCCTCCGTTTAGTATTTTGTGGGGGAGCATGTTCCTGGGTGAAGAGCTAACTATATCCATGGCTCTGGCTTGTCTTCTGGTTTTGGTAGGGGTCTACATAACCACGGGTAGATATTCGGCACTGTTTTCAGTCAAAAAACAGCATTAAAAACAATTGGATACACAAATTGTGTAGGTCTAAAATACCTGATAGAGTACTTAGTCAGTTCTGAATCTGGATGTCTAATTATTTGATCTGGTCGATTAAAGCGTCTTAACGAAATTGGGATAATTAACTCCATCACATGCAGAATGAACAAAACAAAGAAGGACACGAGGTGATCATGCAGAGCGAATCTGCCGTTGAGGTTGAAACCCCGGAAGAAGAAGTCGAGGTTGAAGAAGAAGAGACTCAATCTCCAGGCCAAATGAAGATTGATCTACAACCACCCCCTTTTTCTGAGGTTAATGAAGGTCCTGAGTATTCAAATACTTCGGTGACCATTGAACTGAACAACAGTACCCGGACCAAGGGTAAGCTGCTGCAGTTTGATGCTGCGACTGAATCAATTAAGATCATAGAGCCCCGCGCTGCCTCTCCCACTGAAATTTTGATGAACACCATCAAATTCCTTCGTCTTGAAAAGCCTTATCAATTAATGCTGGACCCGGACAATCCCGCTGAAGCGAGAAAAGGTCTGGATGTCGATACTGACGCCAGAAGCTTCGAAGTTTTCTTTAAGGATCGTACCGAGATTACTGGCAAGACTTATGGCTCCAGAAATGACAAGAACGGTGTGCATTTTTATGAGCAAACGAAAGTAGGGCGCAAGTGGCGCTACTGTACGCACCTATTTGTATCAAACACGGCAATCGAAAATCACATTATCGGTGGTCAAATTGGTGACATGCTGGTTCAAGAGAAGCAGATCTCTAAAGATGCTTTGGACTCAGCTCTTCAAGACCAGCAACAAGAACGTTCACGGCTTATCGGTGACTATCTTATAAATCAGAAGATTGTAGATGCCGATGAATTGGAGAACGCGCTGTCGCGACAAAAGAATATGCCCAATCTTAAATTGGGAGAGATTCTTCTATCTGAGGATCTCGTTACCGAGGCTCAGTTACAGGAAGCGTTAAAAGAGCAGAAGAAAAAGAGAAAGAGTGCTCTCGGTGAAATTCTTGTAGATAAAGGTGTTATTGATAAGAACGAAATTCAACAAAGCCTTGCTAAGAAGCTAGGTATTCCTTTCGTAAATCTTAGAGAATTTATCGTAGATCCGGATGTAATTAGAGTTCTCACCGCTGCGGTGGCATTCAAGCACAAAGTTGTTCCCATGTACGTGTATGAAGGGAAGATCGTTGTAGCCATTGAAAATCCGATGGACTGGCAAGTCACTGATGCCCTCAGCTTTAATATCAATAAATACGTAGAGCCAGTGATGGCCTCTGCTGAAGATATTAATTGGGCGCTACAATTCTATTACACTTCTGAAGATATCGAAGACACGATCGGAGATTACGATGAGGATTTAGAGACTCTAGAAACTGAGGATGATTCCTTTGATGCATCGATATTCTCGGCAGTAGAAACCTCTCAGGTAACGATAATGTCGTCGTTCGAATCGTTAACAAAATAATTGAAGACGCCCATCGTCAAAAAGTATCGGATGTCCATATCGAACCAGGTATGGGAAAGCAGAAAGTAGTTGTGCGTTTCAGAAAAGATGGTGTTCTCTCAACTTACTATAAGTTTCCAGCAAAGTATCGTGCAGTATTCGTATCCAGAATCAAGGTTATGGCACATCTGGACATATCCAATAAGAATAACCCTCAGGACGGAAAAATTAATTTTCGCCATTTTGCTCCAATCGATATTGAGCTTCGTGTAGCAACTATTCCTACGGCTGGCGGCATAGAAGATGTTGTAATTCGTATTCTTAGTGGCGGAAAGTGCATGCCGGTTAATGCCATCGGTTTGAGTAGTAATAATTTAGATCGCTTGCTCGACAGCGTTTCGAGGCCCCACGGATTGTTTTTGGTGTGCGGCCCTACTGGTTCTGGTAAGAGTACAACCCTTCATTCTGTTCTTAATTATCTTAATGCTACTGAGCGCAAGATATGGACGGCAGAAGATCCAGTGGAAATAACACAGCAGGGTCTTCGTCAGGTCGAAGTTAATGAAAAGGTCGGAATGACATTTTCCAAGGCCATGCGGGCATTCCTCCGAGCAGATCCTGACATCATAATGATCGGCGAGATGCGAGATTCGGAAACAGCTTCTGTGGCAATTGAAGCTTCGTTGACTGGTCACCTAGTGTTATCTACGCTGCACACCAATAGTGCAGCGGAGAGTATTGTTCGATTACTCGATATGGACATGGACCCGTTTAACTTTGCGGATGCTCTAACAGGAATTTTGTCCCAGAGGCTCGTAAAAACTCTCTGTACCTCCTGTAAAAAGCCATATCATCCTGAAGACAGGGAATTAGAATTTTTGGCTGTTGAGTATTGTCGAGAGGCTGTCCCTGATGGCTCTCGCGCAGATCCAAAAGAAGAAGATGTTCTTAGTCAGCTCTCAGAGTGGAAGACTTTATATACTCAGAAAGATGAATTTACTTTGTATAAGTCGCCAGGTTGCCTTGATTGTCTGGAAACCGGATATCGTGGCAGAATGGGTGTTCATGAATTAATTATGAGTACGCCGGAAATCAAGAAAATGATTCTGCGCAGAGCGCCTGCTTCTGAAATTCATTATGCTGCCATTACCACTGGTATGCGAACTCGCAAGCAGGATGGTATTGAAAAGATTCTTCTTGGATATACTGACTACACTCAGATCCGTACTCTTTAGAGCACTTCGATTCGATCGGGCTTATCCTGATCCGGTAGTATTTTCACAATATAGTTAAGCAAATAAAAAGCCCGATCACTTTATAAGTGATCGGGCTTTTTATTAAACTAAAGTATTTAGACACGTGTTCTAAAACGCGTATCTAAAACACAGCTTAGTGGGCTCTGCCACCAACTTCTTCATCGCTTGGCAATGCCATTGCTGTTAGCGAAGATCCAGTCTGCAACATAATGAATTGCCTACCTTCGTGCACCCATGAGCTCATGCCGTATCGGCTTCTAGCAGGTACTTCGATTTCTGCTTCGATGTTTCCGCTAGCCTTATTAATAGCATAAAGCATTGGAGTGCCATCAGTAGCAGTATCAGAGTAAACCAGCATATTTTTAGTAACTACCATAGGTACCAGATTGCCAGTTCCTGTATTTCCGATATCGATGCCCTGAAGTGCGGGGTTATTAGCTACCCGTGCTGGAGTTTCTCCTGTTGGAATCATCCAGGCATGCTCGCCGGTGTTCATGTCGATAGCAGTAATACGGCTATAGGGTGGCTTATACAGGGGTATGCCAGCTGGGTGACGAGGTGCTCCTGCACCTGGGCCGTTGGCATATTGAGAATAAGTTACACCGGTAGGCTCTGCATATTGTGTGTCAGCTTCTTCACCTGGAACCAGTTGAACGGCGCTACAGGCAGTGTGAGAAGAGACATAGAGGTAGCCCGAAACCGGGTCGGCAACCGGAGGAGCCGTGATATTTGCACCACCACCACCACCTGGGCAGAGCATCATGCCACGCTTGCCCAAATCGTTGTCTCGATGAAGAGGTGGCAGAAACAATGGCCCGATTTGATAGTCAGCCAAGGCTGTAATAGCTTGCTGACGCAACTCGGGTGTCCAATCAACCAGATCGTTTATAGCGAGGCCCTGCACATCAAAGGCAGCAGGCTTGCTTGGGAATGGTTGTGTTGCAGATAGCACCTCACCTGGCACCAGCGATTGTGTGACTGGTCGATCAATCATTGGCCACAAAGGCTCGCCAGTCAGACGGTTGAACGCATAGACGAAACTCTGCTTGGTAACCTGAGCAATGGCAGGAACTTTACCTTGGCCCGGCATATCGAGATCAAGCAGCACTGGAGCTGTTGGGTTGTCATAGTTCCAGATATCGTGTTTCACAGTCTGGTAGTGCCAGCGTCGTTCACCGGTAGTGGCGTCAAGAGCTATTACGCTAGTTCCGTACAGGTTGTCACCCGGTCGAAATCCACCGTAGTAGTCGATGGTCGCGCCATTAGTTGGAATGTAAACCAGGTTGTTCTCAACGTCAGCCGAGATTGGTGCCCAGGAAGAAACATCGCCAGTCCACTGCCAAGCATCGTTTTCCCAGGTTTCATGGCCATACTCACCTGGCTTGGGGATTACGTTGAATTTCCATTTTAATGCACCGGTTCGCGCATCATAGGCGAGAATGTCACCAGGAACGTTTTCAATTCTTGACTGGTTATAACCTTGTTCAGCTGAGTTGCCTACGATAACTGTATCGTTAACAACGATCGGCGGAGAGGAGCCAGTGATGTATCCTCGTTCAAGAGGAATACCTTCGTATGGATCGTAAGGATGACCGAGGTCAGCCAGTAGATCTACGACACCAGTTTCCGGAAAGCCGTCGATTGGAACGGCGCTACCGAAACCATCAAGAGGGGCGCCAGTCTCAGCATCGAGAGCTGTGAGGAAGAAGCCTGGAGTAATCATGTAGATTACGCCGCGTCCATCCACCTCTGCATAGCCGATACCTTTACCGTAGTCGGCTCGCATGGAATATTCCCAGCGACCGGTATTTGGTAGTCGATAAGACCAGAGAGTTTCACCACTTTTGGGATCAATCGCTACTACGTGGCGGCGTGAGCCGGCAACAGTATAAAGAGTTCCATTGATATAGCTGGGAGTAGAGCGTCCGCTCACTGCTCCCAATGTAGCTCCATCCCACTCCCAGGCTACTTCCAGATCTCCGAAATTTTCGACTGTGATCTGGTCGGCTTCTGTATAGCGGGTGTGAGCGAAATCATTTCCAAGGGTAGTCCATTCAACTGTGTCCTGAGCTTGCAGCGTAGCTGCGCCCAGAATGAATGGCCCCAGTAATAAGATCTGTGACACACGTTTGATGATATTTGGGATTATTCTCATTTCTTGCCTCATTGAGATATTGTTATTCGAATGCTGTTTTGCACTGATGGCGAGCATGGGAATCTGACTATCCACACCGAGTTTGACTCCGGCCCCCTAAAATACTCAGATAAAACAACATGTTACAATCCAATAACAGAGGCTGAATGAATATGCTTCACCACCACCAGAGGCTACCGGAAGCGTCGAGCTTTGTCTATTAAGAAACACCTCTATTCTGAGTAGCTAAAAAGCCTTGAAAGCCGCTATCTGCCTAGGATTGAAGAGAATTGGATTAGCCTCCTTTTGGTGTTTTCAAGGTGGCTATTCAGTCCTTCTTCAGACCCAGAACTGCAGCAAGGATCATCTGGCAGTTTTTATCACTGCTATTGTTCCAGTACAGTCCGATAACAGTCATACAACACAAGCTTGAGGTGGAAGTAGAATTGAAACTAGTCATCGGAAATAAAAACTACTCGTCGTGGTCCATGAGGCCCTGGATTCTTCTAAAATATTTTGATGTTGATTTTGAAGAGATATCGGTGGATCTCTTTGTTGATGGATATGATGACGAACTGGCAAAATTCTCACCCCACGGCAAGGTTCCGGTTCTGTTAGATGGTGAGCACAGGATTTGGGATTCTCTGGCTATCTGCGAATACGTCTCCGAAAAGTATCTTTCCGGTGCGGCACTACCAGAGGAGCTACACGCCCGTGCGCGCTGTCGAAGCTATTGCAGCGAAATGCACAGTGGCTTTCATTCCATAAGAAATGAATTACCTATGAATTGCCGTGCTCAGCGTCTTGTTGAATTCAGTGCAGGCTCTCTGGCTGATATCAAGCGGATTGATACGCTCTGGATGGAGGCTCGGAGTAAAGTGGAAGCAGAAGGAGAATACCTATTCGGTGATTTTTCCTTAGCGGATTGTCTCTACGCTCCAGTAGTGATGCGTTTTCATTGTTATAGGGCTTCTTTATCGGAAGTCAGTCAGCGGTATATGCAGGCTATTTTGGATAATTCGGCAGTAAGAAACTGGTGTGAGGAGGCTCGAGCAGAAACTCAAATTCTGCCAGATTTCGAGATTGGGACAGAAATATCAGACTGATTCTATGATTTTTGCTCATTTGCGGGAATATTGCCTCAAGCCATCGGATTATCTGGTGTTAATCCCCCATATTTAGTTAATTTCTCTTAAAGAATACCGATACAAATGACTAGAGCTGGTTTTTTATCAGGCCTTCGTGGTGTTTGCTGAAAAACCAATTTATTCATCGGCTAACGGCAGGGGTCATGCTAAATGTATCTGGATTATTATTCCCTGGATCGGCATCCATTTCGTATTACTCCGGATACTTCGCTGTTCTTTGCTGGTGGCAATCAGGGCAGAGGCGTTGTTCTCGACGCCATGCTATTTGCCATTGAAAATGGAGAAGGTATTCTCAAAGTGGTGGGGGAAGTTGGTAGTGGTAAGACTATGCTCTGACTGCACGGGGAGCAAGCTGGGCTGCTGTTAGCGCCGGTGACGCTGACGGGCGCCTAGAAGTTGCGACAAATGCCGCATTCACAGGTACAGGCGAGTCTGGTGCATTCTGGCAGCAGCTGAAGGCAGCGGGCTTTATTTCTGGAAACCCGGCAGATGTAGGCCGTCTTGCACTTCCTACTAACTCCTGGGGTGGTGTAATGGGAATTCTTGCATCGAATATGGGTGGCAACCTGACAGGTACCAAGGTTTGTTTGAGCCAGGTTCCTGGTTCTGCTGCTATCTCTATCGATGGTGAGCTGGATGATGGCCTGGGTGCTACAGGACGCTTAAGAGCTACTCAAGGAACTGGTGGTACTAACACTAATCCTTCCAATACAGCTCTTGCGACACCTTATTCTGAAGACAATGTATATACTCTTTGTTACAGGATATAAGTAGTTACAGAATAAAGGCTGGTTGATCTTTACAGCCAGTTCCCTAGCTAGATTTTTGGTTTAGTTAGAGAAAATGAGAAACCCGATTACTGCGAAGTGGTCGGGTTTTTTCTTGTGTGTAGATTGTCGGTTCGTTTATTTCTCTAGATCAGTCTGCTTAGAGTCGAGAAAAAAGCTGTAAAAGAGAAGGGGCCAGATGCCTACATGAATCATTACATCTGCTGTATTGAATACATAGTTCCAATAGGGGATATGCTGTATATCGATGAAGTCGATAACACTACCATAGAGGAATCGGTCCAGGATATTACTGGCGCCACCTCCGACGACAAAAGCAAAGCAAACGTATTCGTGTCGCTTAATCGAAGCGCTTAACCAGAGATAGGCAATCACGGCTAGTAACAGACCAATGCTAATAGTTACGAACAGCCATCCCATTCCCTGAAGCATGCCAAACACACCACCATGATTCCTCACATGGGTAAAGTGTATAAGACTGCTTAGTTCTATTGTGGAGTTTTGAGGAATAGCACTATTGACCCAATAACCAATCGCCTGAGAAATACTTACGACAGATATTGAGATCAGGAAAAACAATCCTAGATTTAATGTTTTATTGTTTACTGAATTGTTTTTTATGGGATGAGTGCTCACTGAATATTGATCCTGTTAACTGCCTTTGCTTATAGCTTGATCGGCATATTGAAGTATTTCGCTACTGCCATCAGCTTTAAAACGAACGATGCTATGGGCACAATTGTGCATTAAGGGAGGCGCCCACAGCTCGTGCATCGACCTGCCTTCGACATGACTTAGGAATGCCTTGATTAACGCACCGTGGCTGACGATGGCTACTTGTTTCTGGGGGAACGCTTCGATCATAGGCGTTACCGCTCCAACAGCTCTGTCTTGTAGATCGAAAAATGATTCTGCCCCCTCCACATTAAATAGATGAGGCTCCTCCCAGAAGTGTCGGTAGGAGTCGGGCTGCTGAACTTCTATATCAGCATAGAGATGTCCTTCCCATGGTCCCAGGAAAATTTCTCTAAGAGAATCAAGATACTCTATGTTTTGTTGGAACTGCGGAAAGGCATGTTCTGCCGTTTGTCGAGTTCTTTTTGAAGAGCTACAGAAAATTTTGTCGAATCTCAGCTGTGAAATTTTCTGACCTAAGCCCTTCGCTTGTTCTATGCCCAGTTCGGTTAATTCGGACTCGCTCTGACCCTGAACTCTGCGTTCTTCATTCCAGTTGGTTTGCCCGTGTCGTATTAAATGTAATTCCATGATTTTGGATTCAGCTCCGTGTGCGCTCTATGGCTTTTTCCCATCCCTTGTATTGTTGTTCTCTCCACTGTTCGTTTTTTTCAGGAGAAAATGTCCGCTCCAGCTGCCATTTGGAGCTTAATGATTCAAGGGATTCGAACACGCCGATATGGAGGCCCGCCATGTAGGCAGCCCCCAGTGCGGTAGTTTCGGTGATCCGCGGGCGATAAACTTCACAGTCGAGCAGGTCAGCCATTTTCTGTAGAACGTAATTGTTTTTAACCATGCCGCCATCTACTCGAAGGCTTTCCAGTTTTCCGCCATCAGAATTTATCGCGTTCACTAGATCCTTGGTCTGGTAGACTACCGACATCAAGGCTGCAGTTACGATTTCTTTTTTTCCTGTATCCCTGGTCATGCCATAGATAGCGGCTCTGGCTTCAGTATCCCAATAAGGAGCACCGAGACCAGTAAAAGCTGGAACTAAAAAAACCTTAAGATCATCTGAACATTGCTCTGCCAGTGATTCCGATTCGCTAGCATCTTTGATTATTTGCAGGCCATCTCTTACCCACTGCATAGTAGCACCAGCCATGAAGATACTACCTTCAACTGCGTAGCTGGTTTCACCGTTAAGCCTGTAGGCAACGGTACTCAGCAATCGATTACTCGACTTTATCATTTCGGCACCGGTGTTCATTAAGAGAAAGCAACCGGTACCATAGGTGCTTTTAGTCATTCCTGATTCGAAACAACACTGGCCAAATGCGGCAGCCTGCTGATCACCAATCACCCCTGTAATAGGAATTTCACTTCCTAAGATTTCGGCATCACAGACCCCGAAGTCTGCTGCGCAGTCCTTGACCTCGGGCAGTATCGAGAGAGGAATATTAAACAGCGTCAATAAATCTTCATCCCACTGCTGACTACTGATATTGAATAACATGGTGCGAGAAGCATTGGTGGCATCAGTACAATGACTCTTTCCCTGAGTGAGCTTCCACAGCAAAAAGCAATCCACTGTTCCAAAAGCTAGTTTGCCGTCTTCGGCTTTCTCTCGTGCACCGGGAATTGAATCCAGAATCCAGGCTAGTTTGGACGCAGAAAAATAGGGGTCGAGCAGCAACCCTGTCTTCTCTTGAATAGTTTCTTCCAGTCCTTGATCTCGCAGGGTTTCGCAGAATTTTGCTGTACGTCGATCCTGCCAGACTATTGCTCTGTGAATTGGCTTGCCGCTTTCACGATCCCAGACAATTGTGGTCTCTCGCTGATTAGTAATGCCAATACAAGCGATGTCCTGCGCCTGAATGCCCGCGTTGTTAATGGCAAGCTTGCAACTGTCTAGAGTTGTAGTCCAGATTTCTTCGGCATCATGCTCAACCCAGCCGTCATCTGGAAAGAACTGAGTAAATTCCTGCTGACCAGTGGAGATTATTGACGCTTCAGAGTCGAAAAGAATGGCTCGACTGCTGGTTGTGCCTTGGTCTATTGATAAAATATATTGATTCAATGGGCTGTCCCAATGGGAATTTGTCTGTCTGAAAGCATGTTACACTAAAGCCAGTTTTTTCGGCATCTTGTTATAGTTTTCTCTAAGGGTTTGGAAACGCGAGAGTGAGTAAATCCAATTCTGAATATGATCTTCTGGTTATCGGGGGTGGCATCAATGGAGCAGGTATTGCGGCTGATGCGGCGGGCCGTGGTCTTGATGTTGTTCTATGTGAGAAAGGCGATCTCGCTTCAGCGACTTCATCCAGTAGCTCAAAATTAATTCATGGAGGCCTGCGCTATCTCGAACAATATGAATTTAGTATGGTTCGAAAGTCCTTAAAGGAAAGAGAATTACTTTCCGGTCTCGCCCAACACATAATTCGACCCCTTGCATTTAACATTCCCCAACTTCCACATTCCCGCAATTCCATGCTGATTAGAGCCGGGTTGTTTCTTTATGACTATATCGCTCCACGTAAACGCTTCAAAAATTCTCGACGTATCTCCTTCGGTGACGATAGCCCTCTCAATGCGGCGATAAGAAAGGGGTTTGAGTATTGGGATGCTCAAGTGGATGATGCTCGCTTGGTTGTGCTTAATGCTATTCAGGCTGAAGCCCATGGCGCTCAAATTTTAACCAGAACAGAATGCACAGGGATGAGGGCAACGGAACAGGGATGGACGGTGACTGTCAGGGACAATCAAAGCGAAGAAGAATATGAGCTTAACTGCAAGGCTATTGTAAATGCTACTGGTCCCTGGGTTGCGGATGTAGCTGAAAGCTTGAGTAAAGAGCCGGCCCATCATGGAATTAGGCTGGTGAAGGGAAGTCACATTATCGTGCCTAAAATACATGATGGGGAACAAGCTTTTTTGCTACAACATCATGATGGGCGCGTGGTTTTTGTCATGCCCTACTTACAAGAGTTCTCACTCATTGGTACCACGGAGGAAGAATTTACCGGCGAGTTGGAGAATGTGGAAATTTCCCAGGCAGAAACTACTTATCTAATCTCCATCGTCAATCTCTATTTTAAAAAAGATGTATTGCAACAAGATATCGTGCACAGTTTTTCTGGAGTTCGTCCTCTAATCGATGAGCAGGAAAAAGATGCGAGTAAAGTGTCCCGAGGTTTTCGCCTCGAAATACAAACAAAGCCTCAGCCGATGCTGTCGGTATACGGAGGAAAAGTAACCAGTTACCGCTTGCTGGCGGAACACGCAGTAAACAAGCTGGAGCAGTTCTTCCCTAAAATGGGGGCCAGCTGGACCAACAAGGCTAAACTTCCCGGAGGCGATTTCGATATACCGGAAGAACTGTTCAAGGAACTGGTGTCTGTCTATGGATGGTTGGGGCCAGACGTTATTGGTCGCTGGTTGAATAGTTACGGTACCCTTAGTTTTGATATTGTGAAGGGGACTAATTCACTTGCAGATATGGGCGTAAAATTCGGACATAGTCTCTATCAGAGAGAAGTGGACTATCTCTGCAAGCACGAATGGGCTCGAAATGCTGACGATATACTTTGGCGGCGCAGCAAGCTGGGCCTCTATTTGGATGACGCTGAAAAGCGTTCCTTGGAAAATTACATCAAACAATCGTATCCGGTGAGCTAAAGCCTTTCTCGGTTCAAAAATTAAACGTGGTGTTATCTATGACAAGCAATTACCCCGGAAAACTTTTCTTTCTGATATTTGCAGTACTTACCTTGCTACTAGTCTCTTTATTCAGCAACAGTGTGACGGCACAGCCTCGCGTCTACCCTGATGCCAGAAGCGGTGGCAATTACATGCATAATTTCTACTTTCCACCTTCGCCCAGTGCGACACCATGGGCGCCGGATTGGTCTCCAGATGGAGAGTGGATAGCTGTGGCGATGCAAGGCAGTATCTGGAAGCTCGATCCAGACAATGGTGTCTCCTATGAACTGACTTATAACGAAGCATATCATTCGTCACCGGATTGGTCCCCGGATGGTCGCTGGATAATCTACACAGCGGACTATAACCATCAGCGAATTCAATTGGAGATCTTTGATACCGAGACTGGGACCTCAGCCAAACTCACAGACGATCAGGCTATTTATACCGATCCTGTATTTTCTCCTGACGGGAGTATGGTCGCCTATGTATCCACCAATCCCAATGGTTATTTCAATGTTTATGTAAGAGCTATTGAGAACGGAGTGTGGGTTGGAGAGCCGATTGCTGTCTCGCGGGACAATGATTATGGCAACAATAGACTCTACTTCGGAAACTGGGATATGCACATTACTCCTGCCTGGCTACCTAGCGGCGAAGAGTTATTACTGGTATCCAACCGCAATGTGCCATTGGGTTCAGGAAATGTATTGAGAGTGCCGGCGGAAGAAGATGGAATACTTAGGGCAGAAACAGTGCTCTCAGAACAGACACTCTATCGAACTCGCCCTGACGTATCCATAGATGGCAAGAGGTTCGTCTATACGTCTACTAGTGGTTCTGCAGACCAGTTTAATAATTTGTATGTGCAGCCTACTGTCGGCGGCGAGCCGTACAAGATGACTTTCTTTGAACATGATGCTTTTCATCCCAGGTGGTCGCCAGATGGAGAATGGATTGCCTTCATTTCAAACGAACCGGGCCTCTCGCAATTAATGTTGCTGGAAACTTATGGAGGAAAGCTCAAGACAGTAAGTGTTAATGAGCGTCATTACAAACGTCCTATGGGAATATTGCAAGTTAGGGTTAATGAGGCGGGAAATTCGAATATTACTCATAATAGGGCACATATCACGGCGGCAGATGGAAAATTCTATTCACCTGACAATGCCTATGCCAGAGCTGGTACCCGCGGAGATATGATCTTCCATAATGCGGGAGAATTTCAGATTGAGCTGCCCGTGGGCGAGGTCGATCTTACCTTCGTCAAAGGATTTGAATATTTCACTCAGAACGCCAGTGTGGAGATTGAGGCTGGCGAGATTAGCCGGCTTTCAATTGAGTTGGAGCCAATGACGGATATGGGCGCGAAAGGTTGGTATTCAGCCTCTACCCATGTCCACTCCAACTACGGAGGCAATTTACATAATACTCTGGAAAATTTGATGATGATGTCCAGGGCAGAGGATCAGGATCTGGTTTTGGAGCAGGTGGCAAATAAAGACAACCGTATTCTCGACTATCAATATTTTGAACCGGGTGGGAAAGCTCATTCGATTTCGGAACCAGACCAGATTGTGGTTGTGGGCCAGGAGTTCCGGCCTCCGTTTTATGGTCATGTATTTATGTTCGGGATGAAGGAACACCTCATTTCGCCATTCGTAACAGGGTATGAGGGCACGGCTATTGAAAGCCTGTATCCCAGCAACACAGATATGTTTATCAAGGCCAAAGCACAGGGCGCTATTACCGGCTATGTGCATCCTTTTCTTGGGGAAGACGATCCATTGCTTGGTAACTTGGGCGGCGGCAAAGGCTTTATGGTCGATGCTGCACTGGCAACAACTGATGCCCTGGAATGGTCGGATTCCGCAACTTCGGGTTTTTTCCCTTTGTATGCAGTATGGAATAACGGATTGCGAGTTACCGCTACCGGCGGTGAAGACTCCATTTCTTCGCTGCATAGAAGCAAATTAGTCGGGTCATTTCGTACCTATGTTTATACAGGGTCGGCGGGATTGGGAATGGAGCAGTGGTTTGATGCCATGAAGCGGGGCAGAGCCTTTGTAAGCTCAGGACCGCTTCTGGAAATGAATATTGGAACTTCCCTTCCCGGTGATACCATCCAATTGCCAGAAGGTGGAGGTAGCGTCACCATTAACGGCCGACTACGTTCGATCACCGACCTCGATGAACTGAAGCTGGTTTGCAATGGAAATCTGATTGAGAGTTTTCCTTTGCGGCGTGATAAAAATAGTCTTGATATTAGCGCCGAGATCAACATAGAGCGAACTGGTTGGTGTCACCTGCGAACAGAAGGTGAGAGAGAAGACAGGTTTCCAATGGATGTTGGATATGCTCAGGCGTTTACCAATCCCATTTGGTTTCAAGTAGGGGACGAGCCTATTAGCAACCCTCAATCAGCACAATATGGATTGGACTGGATTGATAAGTTGCAGCAGTTGGCTGATGCTTGGCCTGGCTGGCGTTCCGAAGAAGAAAAGAGCCATGTCTTCGGGCAGTTTGATCAGGCGCGACAAGTATACCGCGCTAATCTTAATAGATAGTTTCAACCAATACCCTCAAACAATAGCTCATCACATAGGAAGTAAAATGACGACGCCCTTACATGCTAATCCACTAATTGAGGAGCATGAGCTCCCTCCCTTCGGCCAGATCGAGCCGAGTCATATCGTTCCTGCTATTGAAGCCATTTTGGAGGACAACCGCCGGATAGTAGCGACTATCACCGAGGCAGGTGACTTTAGCTATGAGGGTCTGGTACTGAGGCTTGAAGAAATTGGTGATCGATTAGACAAGGCATGGTCGCCGGTAGAGCATATGAATGGCGTAGTTAACAGCGACGAACTGCGCGAAGCTTACAATGCCTGTTTGCCGAAAATAAGTGAGTTTCGAACAGAGCTTGGACAGAATAGAGTCCTTTATCAAGGATTTAAAACTCTCTCCCAGAGTGATGAATTTGACACTCTTTCAGCTGCGCAGAAAAAAGCCATTGAGAATTCTTTGCGGGACTTTCGTCTCTCGGGTGTTGCTCTCGATGATGAAAAGAAAGCGTGTTTCGCCGAGCTGAGCAAACAGCTATCAGAGGTCACCAGTCAATTTGCTGATCATGTAATGGATGCCACCGGAGCGTGGAGTAAATTAATAAACGATCCAGCGGAATTATCAGGCGTTCCCGATGGTGCCCTCAGTCTCGCCAAGCAGGCGGCGGAGCTGAAAGGCGAAGGCGGTTATTTGCTAACTCTGGATTTTCCATCCTACTTTCCAGTGATGAGTCATTGCGACAATGCTGAGTTGCGACGTGAAATCAGTCAAGCCGTGGGGACCCGAGCGTCGGAATATGGACCTCATGCCGGGAAATTCGACAATTCCGATTTGATGATTCAGATATTGAGTCTAAGAAAGGAATTGGCGCAGCTACTTTCATTCTCAAACTCAGCTGAAAATTCTTTGGCGACAAAAATGGCCGATACTCCTGCTCAGGTCATGGATTTTCTTAATGATCTCGCGGTGAAGTCTAAGGCTGCGTCACAAGCTGAGTTTAAGGAGCTCGAGGATTTTGCCGAAACCAAATACGGTATTGAATCGCTCAATCCCTGGGATGTGGCTTTTTATACCGAGAAGCTTAAGAAAGAAAAGTTTGATTTATCCGATGAACAATTGCGTCCCTATTTTCCTGCTCCTGTAGTCATCTCAGGCATGTTTCAGGTCGTCAATAAGCTCTTCGAAATAGATGTACAGGAAACTACGGATATTGCTACATGGCATGATGACGCAACGACTTATGATATCTATAAAGATGGCCAGATAATCGCTCGCTTCTATCTCGATCTCTATGCTCGAAGTAAAAAGCGTGGCGGGGCATGGATGGATGAATGTCGATCGAGGAGGGAACTTGCCGATGGCAGCGTGCAGTTACCGGTTGCCTATCTCACCTGCAATTTTCCCGGACCGGTTGGTGATACGCCGGCTCTCCTTAGCCATAACGATGTGGTCACTTTGTTTCATGAGTTTGGACATGGTCTGCATCACATGCTAACCCGTATCGATTGTGCAGCTGTATCAGGAATTAGGGGTGTGGCTTGGGATGCGGTGGAGTTACCTAGTCAGTTTCTTGAGAATTGGTGCTGGCAGAGAGAATCTCTGGAGTTTATCTCGAGTCATTATGAAACAGGCGAATCACTGCCCGCAGAACTGTTGGATAAAATGTTGGCGGCCAAGAACTTTCAGTCAGCCATGCATATGGTTAGGCAATTGGAGTTTTCTCTGTTTGACATGCGACTGCATATGGAATTTTCAATTGATGAAGAGAATCAAATCCAGAAGATTCTAGATGAAGTTAGGAGCCAGGTTACGGTAGTTCCTGTATCCTCGGAGAATCGCTTCCAAAACGCGTTTTCTCATATCTTCGGCAGCCCAGTCGGTTACGGGGCAGGTTACTATAGTTATAAGTGGGCTGAAGTACTCTCTGCAGACGCATTTGGTCTATTTGAAGAAGAAGGAATATTTAATCCGGCAACGGGTGAGAAGTTTCTCTCAACTGTGCTTTCCAGTGGTGGATCACAGGATGCCATGGATCTGTTTGTTGCTTTTCGCGGAAGAGAGCCTGAAGTTGATGCTCTCCTAAGACAGGAAGGAATTGCTTAGTAGTGATTCCTATGCCGGAATATTTTTCGGTGTTTGTGAGGATTTTCCTAAAAGACCTATTCCCAAAAATGCCATGCCCACAGAGATGAAGGCATTCATATAATTGAAGAAAGCGTACGGTGCGTATTCCAATACAGGAACGCCAAGAGTTGCCGCGTAGAATGCGCCAGCCGTCGTCCAGGGGATCAGTCCAGTTGTTAGAGTAGATCCTTCCTCCACTGATCTGGACAAGATTGCTTCATCCAATTCCATTTGTTCATATTTAGCCTTGAATAACTGGCAGCTGAGGATAATCGAAATATAGGCTTCTCCCATGGCGATGTTTCCCATGAAGCCAGTAACGATAGTGGAAAAGATTAATCCAGTGACATGCTGGATTCGCGAAATAAGCCCCGCCAATAACGTATCAAGCAATTTGCTGCCATGGAGAATGCCTCCAAGCGCCAGTGCCATTAATGCCAGCATGAGAGTCCAGCTCATGCTGTAAATACCGCCGCGACCAAGCAAGTCATCAAGACTGGAAATGCCAGTATTACCAGGTGTATTTATCCATAGTGCATTTAGCACATCGACTGGGCTTTGCCCCTGATAAGCGATTGCTATGCAAAGGGCTAAAAGGACGCTGCTACTCATAGCAATTTCTGCAGCGACTTTTCTTATGCTCAACACGGCCAGAAGAATGATAGGTGCTAGAGTTATTATCGGAGCCAAACCATATGACGCTAGTAAGGCCTGTTGAATCTCCAAAATCCTGAAGCCGAAATTCCCGCCCTCGCTATGGGATATGCCTATAAACAGAAATATGAAAAATGCGATAAGGAAAGAAGGAGCAGTTGTGAACATCATCGAATAGATATGGCGATAGAGGTTTGTGCCTGCACTCATGGCGGCCAAATTAGTTGTGTCGGAAATGGGAGACATCTTGTCACCGAATGTAGCTCCACATACAACCATGCCGGCAACAATGGGAAGCGGGATTCCCAGTGCTGACCCAATGCCGATAAAAACCACTCCAAGAGTGCCTACAGTTCCCCAGGATGTCCCGGTGGCAACAGACATGATGGCGCAGAGAATCAATCCGATTGGGAGGAAGGATGTTGGCCCAAGCCAATTCAGACCGTAATACATAAGTGCGGCAATGGTGCCGCACTGCATAAAGCTGGCTATGACCATGCCTATTAAGAGAAAGATATAAATTGCAGGAAGTGCTCTGGTGATGGCGGCACTCATCATCTCGCGTAGGGCTTGCCAGGAATAACCCAGGTAAATTGCATTGCAGACTGCCCAGGTCAAACAGAGGAACATCAGACTGTGAAGATCAATTTCGAATAGAAATAGGCCGATTGAGATTATGCCGATGACGCCTGAGAAGCACAGCAGTGCTTGTATGAAGCTTGCTTGGCGAATTTTATTGGTTTGATTTTCCGACATGGACTCCAGCATATAAACAATTGGGATGAGAGTAAAACTTTGCTAAGCTCGAATCAGAAAATAAATCAGGGAAACTTTCAAATGAGCCGCGCGAGCCTACTAAACCAAACAATCTCAGTCTTGTTCTCATCATTCGCAATTGTTTTTAGTGCCTATGGCGCCGTCCCGGAGGCCACCATAAGCGGCCCCATTGCTGCTGATAAAGCTGGAAGTGGGACTCTAAACACTATTTATAGTGCTTCTGGAATCAACCTGGATGACGGGAATTATGTCGAGGAAGAATATTTTATCGAGGGTCGAGCAAATCGCTACAGCAACCCGGAAATGATGAATGCTGACATTCTTGATGGTGGTCATCGGTATAAGACCCGGTTGGTCGTGCGCCGGCCTGAAGCATCGTCGTCCTTTAACGGTATCGTAATTGTTGAATGGATAAATGTAACTGGCGGGCCAGATAAGGATATTGATTGGTGGCTTTCCGGAGAACATTTTATTCGCAATGGCTATGCCTATGTTGTGGTTTCAGCTCAGCAAATGGGTATTGATACCATGAAGGACTGGAGCTCTGAGCGATATGGAAGCCTTGATGTTACCCATGATGGAATGGTTGCCCAGGATGCTTTGTCCTACGATATTTTTTCAGCAGTAGGCAAGGCGATTAATAGAGTAGGGGAGAGTTCTGCCCGCGGTGAAGTAGACATATTGGATGGCTTGAAAGCTGAGCAGATTATCGCTACAGGACATTCTCAATCTGCTAGTCGTCTAGCAAATTATCTAAATAATATTCACCCTCTTGAGCCTGTCTACGATGGCATGATGGTTCACGGTGGTGGAGGTCGAATCCGTGACGATCAGGATGTGAAGATATTCAAGATCATGTCGGAGACCGATATGCCTCGCCGTGCTGCAACTCCTCAGCCGAACACGAATAATTTCCGCCAGTGGGAAGTGGCTGGCACCTCCCATGTAGGCTATAGATTCGAAATGGAGTACTCAAAGGTGCGTTTGCTTAGAGAAGGTTTACCATTGGCTCAGGCAGAACTCCGAGATGCGGGTTGCGCAATTCCGGAATATAGCCGAGTTCCTTTTCACGATGCTATGAATGCAGCCTATGAGCATCTGGTGGCATGGATAAAAGATGATGTCCCTCCACCAGTAGCGGAGCCTCTGCAAGTGGGCAAGATGTTTCCAGAGCTGGAATTTGCTCGGGATGAAATGGGCAATATTCTTGGAGGAATCAGGTTGGCCGAACATGCAGTTCCTACCGCGCGAAATACGGGGTTGAATAACGGCAGTAATCGCTTCTGCTTTCTCTATGGTTCCCACGAGCCATTCGAGAAGGACGTTCTCGATGATTTATATTCAAGTCATGAGGTATATGTGAACAGGGTGAGAGAAGTGGTAGAGGAAAACCTTGCCGATGGATATATTCTACCTTACGCAGCCGAGCGCACTATTCGTCAGGCTGAAGCGTCATCTGTCGGTAACTAGGTATAGAGGAAGAGAAGTAAGAGTTAAGTAGCAGATGGCGACAGAATAAGATTTTCACACTATTTCGAAAGCAAAGTCGCCAGTGCCTTGCTTCGGTTTGACCATTGCTGTTTAACCTCGTCAGAAAAATTGGCCAGATCCTTGTCCATCTGCATGGATATTTTAAGTTTGGTTTTCTGGTCAAGCTGTTCGAAATCCACAGTAACTCTATTGGGGCAGGCCTCTCCATTGCTGGCTTTCCAGCTGAAAATAAGCTGGCGAGGCCGGTCAATTCTTTGGTACGCCCCGCTGTAGGTAATGTCCTTGCCACCTCGTTGGACCTTATAGGAGAATTCGCCTCGAGGCCTGACTTCATTATGAAGGTCAATTAGGTGTTCGCCCTTATTGCCGGCGGCAAACATCCATTTGCCAACAAAAGTCGGTATTAACCAGTGGTCATATACTTTTTCGGCAGGCGCAGAAATGGTTCTGCTTACAGAAAGGCTCATTTGTTTGGGTTTTTCAGCTTTTTCCTGTCCGTCGAGTTCGAACATGGACATTTGATTATTTTGCATACTAGTCGTTTGTTGAATATGGATTAGTTGGAAGAAAAGCTTCAGTCAATGAAGGTCGTCGTGACGCAGTTTTGGGTCCATAATTAAGGGTCAGGTATCCCAGAATAGTATCCTCAAGAGAGGAATCCAATTCTTTCAGCCCTTGGGTGTCTTGCATCCATCTAATACGGCTTAGCCAAACTTCTCGGGTTCCAGAGTTCTGGGAAATAAGCTGCGAGCTATGGCATTCAGTACAGGTGCTTTGAACCACTTCCCAGTCCCCAGTTTTTTCCAAGCTACTCGCTACCGAATTTTCTAAAGAGCAGGAGCTAAGAAACAAGGTGCTGATGCAGGCTATCAACAATAAGAGCATTTTTTTTGTCTGTAGCTGACTCATACTAGACAACCTGAACGGCTATGCGGTGACAGGCATTGTTGAGATAGCCTCTAGGGTTCCATCCAGGCACTAACATTGGTTGTGATTTGCCTCGAGCGTCCATGGCTCGAGCCCAGACTTCGTAATATCCTGGTTCTGGGAATTGTATCCAGGTTTCCCAGTCCTGCCATGCCAGTCTATTGCTTGCGCTCTGCAGTGCTGAAGGAATCCAGGTAGCGCCAAAGTCGATAGAGAGAAAGACTCCACTAAGCTGATCATCCCCAGCCCAAGCATGTCCTCTAATAATCATGCGTTCACGTAAATCATGGCTCAGACCAGATTGAGGAAAAGTTATTAAAGACTTCACCGGCATAGATTCGATGATCTTCATATCCTCATTGGGAACTCTGCTGCCGGGGGCTACACTCTGCTTGGGAACCGAGTAAGAAGGAGCGGCCATTTTTTCGCCATCGTGAAGTTGATCTCGAACCACGATTCTATTCAGCCATTTGCCGGATACAGAACCTGGCCACCCTGCGCATATCAAACGCAGGGGATAGCCATTCTGCATAGGAATGTCCTCACCATTCATCTGCCAGGCAATCAGGGTTTCTCTTTCCATTGCCTTGCCAATTGGTACACCTCTGGAGATGGGGTCGCGGTCTGGATCGCCACTGGTATGGGTGTCGGCGCCGTAATAGCCAATATATTCAGCATCCGCCTTGAGGCCGCAATAATTTAAAACATCTCTTAGGCGTATGCCTGTAAAGCTGGGGCAGCCGATGGCGCCGGTAGTCCATTGGTTACCGCTAGCAGCGGGAGCAAATTCGCTACGGCCATTTCCACCACATTCCAACTGTAACTGTAGGGTGACCTCTTCGAACCGTTGTCGTAATTCCTCTATTGAGAAGCTGACGGGACGTTCACATGACTCGCCGCCAATCTCCAACAACCAAGTCTCGGGATTTACATTCTCAGGGGGAATTCCGTTGTTTCTAACAAACATACGGGAATTTGGGGTGACAGAGTCATCGAGTAAATGAGCGGGGGTTTCGGCGTTAACTGGTCTGTTGTTAAGAACAATCAGTCCGTCTTTTCCTGGGATTTGATCTACTGCAGACTCAGCTGCGAAAGCAGCGGGTATAAGTCCCGCAGGCATAAAACGTGAGAAGGGAATAGTCATTCCCAAGGCCGTGCTCATTGCCACTAATCCGCTTTTCTTTAGAAAGCCACGACGGCTAAGGGCATGGCTTTGTCTGCCCCAGAGTACACGATCCGCAGCAACAGGATCATCGGCGTAGAGTTGGTTAATTTCTGGCTTATCAGAATTATTCACTAGAGCTCCCTTTCCTAATTCCTTTTACATTTTTGTTTTTAGTTCTGACTTTCTATTATTGAGAAAGGCTCTCGTCAAGCCGAGCACCTGCCAACACGCCCGGCAAAGAGTAGTTGCCTTCATGACATGCGTACTCATAGAGTCGGTCGTCGGTAATTTTCATAGGTATTTCTGCTGACCAGTCTTGCTGAAATGTATCAGGGTCGCTGATGGTAAAGCTGTAGTTTATTCCTTCGTCGCTAACCCGTGTAAAACGTTCTGTAATTTGAAAATTTTCAGATGAATTGCGAAAGCTCTGGCTGGGATTAAAGTTGCTGGTCTCTACTACCAGAGTATCTCCTTCCCAATGCCCAAGGGAATCTCCTAGCCAGCGGTGCTGCGCTGCAGGCAAGGGGTCATCGTCGATTCTGATAATTCGAGCATCATGTACCATTTCCACCAGAATCATTACATAACCTGGTGATTGTACGATCTGATAATGGTTGTTATAGAGAATAGGTAGCATCGGGGGTCCACCGCTGGAGCTAAAGGACAACAGGCATCTTTCGGCGAGAGGGCGTGATTCGGGTCCAGCAAACGGTCCCAGTTGTTCTCGTTGCTGTCGTGCAATGCGAATTCGTTCTTCTGCGGCCGGAGTATAGTCGGGGATGCGTCCATTTGCCGGATCAACGATCAGTGAGCTGCGGAATTCACCGTTAAATCTGGCTACCTGAGTGCCATCATCGAACCAGAAGTTGTTGTAGCTGTCCGCTAATTCAATTCTGCCCTTGCGCGGAGCCTCACGGTCAGGGTCGCTTGGAGCGTCCTGTTCTGCAGAATAATCGGCAACCGTCTTCTCTAGCTCGAAAGCCTCTTCAGGAGTTAAAATCAATTTATCACCGAATTCTGCAGGGCGCGACAGTGGGGTGATAGTGTTACTCGTCCACATTCCCTGTAAATCAGGAGCGCCATCTACGGTTCTGGGTACCTGATAGTTGCTGTTCTGGGCAAGAGCAATTCCTGACACAGCCAAACCTGCCAGCATAAGAATTGCTCTGTGAACGATTGTTGGTGTGGGTCGAAATGAATTCATGATTGATTCTCGCCTTAGTGTATCTCGATTATATGCTTCTGAATTATTAGCAGGGCACGAGTAACTGAGATTAACAAATCTTGGGAACTACTACCAAGATCTATCTTGTTGTCTGGGCTATTCGTCTCACTTATGGGAAAGTGGAAAGTGGCGATCTAATTGAATGGTTTTTGTAGCTTGAGAAGGAATCGATCTGTGTTTCGATTAAGACGTGGGTCGAAAATAGCTCGGCTGTGGTCATCGCCAGGAGAACGTAGCAATTCACTGGATTCCACTAAATAACCTGCTTGCTCAGCGAGGTCTATGGCTTGCTGAGTCTCCATTCGATGCATATCCCGATTATCCCGTCCTGCTATTCCGATGTGATCAGTAATGCCGAGTATCCCGCCTGGTTTTAGTAATACTCTGATTTGAGTCAGCATCTCAAGAGCTCGCTGAGGATTCGGGTTGTAGTAGTCGTGGAGAGTTTGAGCGACTACAACCATGTCCAGTGAGTTTTCTGTTAGGCCAATCTCTCTTAGCGGGCGAATAATTTGCTGGACGTTACTCAGCTTTCCTTTCTCAATCTTGGCGTTAAGCACTTCACCCTGAGTAATATTCTGCCTGTCTTCTTCGAAACGAAGACCGCGAGGAGTGTTTTGTGCGTAGACAGTACCCTGGTCGCCCACAGCTTTTGACAAGATAAAGGTGTAATAACCACCGGCAGCATACAAATCGAGGACGGTCATTCCTTCTTCGAGGCCTAGAAAGTCCAATACCTCAACTGGTTTGCGAGCCTGGTCACGAGCAAAATCTGTGACCTCTCTGTCTGGGCCTGAAATGGCGCGAAGCAGGGCTTGTTTGTCGATTGCATAGCTAGAGCTAAGTATTAGACAGGTGACTGACAATAGTAACGTTGATAGGAGTGATCTTTTTTTCATATTCCTGCGCTCACAGCATGCTCTTCAGAAGTCTTCACAAATCCATAAGTTAACTGTTATATCAGCCTAAGCCGATTCCGCGAGCCATTAGGGTTGCCAGAATTGGAATAGGAACCAGCAAGATTATCTCTAGTCGGAGTAAAGTAACAATAGCTTTAGGAACTTGTATGACTTCTTCTTCGGACTTTCTGTTTTTAAAAAAGAAAATCGTTGGATAGAGAGACAGTAAAAATACTACAAGAAAGAGCCCCAACTTGACGTGGAATACAGGGTTTGTCGAATAGAATTCTGCTGGTTTACCTACCCATAGCCAGAGGACTAGTCCGATAAACAGAACTGCAACAGCACTCAAACCTAGTATGCCATCAACTCTAGCCAGATTTTTTGCATCCTCGCCTGATATCTCGGGCTTGATTGCCATATTCTGGATTAAAATGGCACCTGCCAGAATGAATATGGCGAGGAAATGAAGGATTCTAAATAGCTCGTAGCTCATAGCAGCAATACTACTGGTTTTGTTTCTTTGTGACTCGCCTTAATGCCGTTCCGAGGGCTTATTGGGCTACCCAATTCGGTAAAAACTCGTGACCAAGTACTTTTTTCTTGCGGTCATAGCTGACATCGCAGGCATTCAGCAGCCTTTGTAACTCGCCGCTATCATTAGCCTCTAGTGTTTCGCTTGCACCACCTAACAAGATGCCGCCAACGAAAAGCTGGGGAATGGTGGGGCTTCCAATTCGATCCAATAGTGCTTTTCGGATATTGGCGCCTTTATCATCCTGTTGGTATTCCACCGAATCGAGATCTACCGACACATAGGGAATACTGAGGGATGTAAATAATTTACGAACTGCCCAGCAGAATTCACACCATTCGAGAGCGAATAACACTACAGGGTTTTCCTCGTCCGCCAGAAATCTCTCAACAGCCTCAGTACCATCACTTGGCACATCAGCTGGTTTTCCCGGCGTAACTACTTTTTTTCTGAGTTATCTTCACCTGTTGTTGCTGGCGGTGCATCGAATTGGTAGTTAGGAGTAGAGGTCGAGATCTTCAGCTCTTCGTTATCCATCTCAGAATCAATATCTTCGAATAGAGGCGTGGTTAGATAACGTTCCCCCGTATCCGGCAACATACAAAGAATATTGCTTCCCGGCTCTGCTTTCTCGGCGATGCTTAGCGCGCCGGCAAATGTCGCTCCAGCAGTTATTCCTGTGAAAATACCCTCCTGCCGTGCCAGATCCTTTGAGCAGCGAAGCGCATCACCACCGGCAATAGGTAGCAATATATCGATATGCTTGTGATCGACTGCCTGGTTGAGAAGTCCTGAAATAAAATCAGGAGTCCAGCCTTGCATAGGGTGGGGTCGGAAAGCGGGGTGGCTTTGTGTTACACCATTAACTTCATCCGGTTGAGCAGTACCACTACCCAATAGTTGGGAATTGTCTGGTTCACAGCAGACAATTTTTGTATCTGGGCGCTGGGCTTTAAGAACACGAGCCACGCCATTGAGAGTGCCGCCAGTTCCGTAACCGGATACCCAATAGTCCAGGCGTTCTCCATCAAAGTCTCTCAGAATTTCTACTGCAGTGGTTTTCTCATGCATGCGGGCATTGGCTTCGTTCTCAAACTGACGGGTAAGAAACCAGCCATGGGCATCAGCAAGCTCCTGCGCTTTGGATAACATTCCGCTTCCTTTCTGCGCGGCTGGCGTCAGCACAACCTTGGCTCCCAAGAATCGCATTAACTTACGTCGCTCAACGCTGAAGGATTCTGCCATAACGATGACTAATGGGTATCCCTTCTGTGCACATACCATAGCCAAGCCAATGCCGGTATTACCCGAAGTAGCTTCAACTACGGTCTGTCCAGGCTTTAAATCGCCACTGGCCTCAGCGTCTTCGATAATTCCCAATGCCAGCCGGTCCTTCACTGAGCCCGCAGGGTTAAAAGCCTCCAGCTTCACATAGAGATTGACATGATCTGGAGCCAGCTTGGAGATGCGCACAACCGGGGTATTGCCGATGGTGCCTAGAATATTGTCGAATTTGTTCTTGTCCATGGTGAGAATCCTTGGGCTTTATTATGGTTGAGCATTGTAACCACAATTATATTGGGCTGCCAACGAGCTGCTTGAAAGGGTTTTTTTCCAGGAATAGAGCTTAACCAGGAATAGAGCTTAACCAGGAATAGTGTTTAGGTCGCAGGCAGAGTAATTCCGTCGGCGAACTTCAGAATACTGCTTCGAGTGACTATAAGTTCTTGAATCGAGTTGAGCATGCTCTTGGCCGCATGATGAACTTCGTGATTCAAATTAAGCTGACTGGATATATCCGAGCTGTCTTCCGAATAATGATCACTACTCGCTTGAACCAGGTTGTTCATGGATAGAAAATGTTTGTTATTTACATTTTGTAATTCGGCCAACTCTTCAATAACGAAGTCATCCGCGTGATCAGCCAGAAGAAGTTCCAATAATTTGTGATAGCAATTTTTGTGAAATTGCCGTTGCTGATGATAGAGCTCTATTACTCCTTCCATGCTGCTTCTTTTTAGCTCATCCAGATCTTTGCTGATGTCCTTGAGAGTTTTGTTGCTGTACACAATTGCTCTGGATATTTCATTGAATTTATCCAGTGCAAAGGCTTCTTCTTCAGATAGAGGTTGGGACTGGACTTTTCTGGAGTATCTGAGCACGGCACCTTCTTCGAATTTGAGTTGTTCGTATGCCTTTTCGAAGTTTTTGTAGCTTAGCAATTGCAGTAATTCTTCGTTTGACTCCGTAATAATTTTCATTTTTTCGGGGTGTAGGGAAAACAATCGTAGTGAATTACATATTGCCTGTAGTGCCATGAAAGTAGTATTTCTTTGGAGTGCTACGATGGCCGCGTCAGGAATGCTCGGAGGCACTTTTTCAATCGGGCTAACCGGAGACTGGTCAGACTTTGCGAAGATTTTTTCAATCCAGTTAGAAAAAGGTGTAAGGAAAGGAACAAATACTATTAGTCCCAAAAGATTCATGATGCTGTGGAATGCAACAAGTCCGTAGAGAGGGTCGCTGATGGAAAGCATCGCAAGAAGGGATCCGAGAAAAGGAAGTAATAATAGGAAGGCAGTGATATCCACGATGAAGTTGAATGAGCAATGGGCGAAAGCTAATTTCCTCTTTATGGTGTTACCGTAGATGCTTCCTAGAATAGTAGTACTGGTGGTGCCGAGGTCTGCGCCTATAACGAGGGCGGCCGCCTCTCCAAGGCCGATGATGCCAGTGTTTAACGCGGCCAGAGCCATCATCATGACAGCGGAACTGGATTGAATCAGGAAAGTGATAATTACCCCGAGCAGAAGATAGACCGCCGGATGGTGACCCTGAAACAGGGAGACGTCCCATCGCTCAGGGATAGCGTCCATGCTTGCCTTCATAATGCTTAGGCCAAAAAGCAGCAGACCAATACCCAGAAATACAATCGCGGTTGAATTAAGGCCTGAGTTTTTCCTCATCATTACTATGACGAGAGAAGAGATGCCGAGGATGGGTATGGAGAGGGCTTCCAGGTCAAGCTTGAAACCGATGGTGGCTACTATCCAGCCAGTCATGGTGGTACCTAGATTTGCGCCGAGTATAACGCCGATGGCATTTACCAGAGGCAGTAGCCCGGCGCTGGCGAATGCAAGGACGAGCAAGCTCACCATGGAGCTGCTTTGTAGAAGAGCCGTACTAACGACGCCCAGAGTGATACTGCCGAATGAATGCTTGGTGCTGTTTCTCAACCAAAAGCGAAGGCGGGCATCGCTAAGGCGTCGAATACCCTTTTCCAGCTGTGACATTCCGAACAGGAAGATACCCAGCCCGAAGATGAAATCTATCTGTGTCAAAGCGCCTGACTCCCGGAAGATCTATGGCTCTAGAGTATGAATAATATCTTTTATGAACCCTTGATGCCGATCAATCTCCACTTTCAGTGGATTGTATAAGATGATTTTACACTGGGGTCGTTAAGCGTTTCACCGGTGTAACGTTAATTTAATAGCTTAAGGAGACTAGGAATGATTCACGAAGTAGAGGGAGACATTTTATTAACTAAGGCGCAGGCTATAGCCCATGGAATAGCCGCTAATGATCCAATGAATCAAGGTTTGGCTTTGTCTCTGCATGAGCAATATCCTGCTATGCATAAGGATTTTCATCACTGGTGCCACCAGAACCACCCTAAGCCCGGTGAAGCATGGGTCTGGGGCGGGGCGGAAGGTGCGCGAATCGTCAATTTACTTACTCAAGATGGTGGTTATGGTGGGGGAAACCGGCCTGGAAAAGCCACCGAGTCTATAGTTAATCACTCCTTACGCGCACTCAAGAAGATAATCGCGAAAGAAAAATTTACTTCAGTAGCACTGCCTAAACTTGCCACGGGAGTTGGTGGACTCGAATGGAATCAGGTAAAACCTCTTATCAAATCTCAGCTTGGAGATCTTGATATTCCAATCTATGTGTACACTGTTTTTCACGCTGGCAAGCAAGCTGTAGAGCCATGATGTCATATAAGTGCCCAATGGAAGCCGTTGGGCGCTTATCAATTCACTTATGTTACTGTTAAAATCCAGTGAATGTATTTTTTGGAGAAGCAAATGAAACATCTCATCATCCTAGTATTTGCCCTATTACCAAGCCTTTGCCTTGCGCAGGATGGCGATGGTGCGGCTCAAACGGGACACGGTGCTCAGGGCGGCGGTCATGGTGCGGCGGGTAACATGGAATGCAAGATGGGCGACTCTGACAATAAAGAACATGGCGCCATGGAATGTAAGATGGGCGATAGTATGGCTCACGGAGCAGAGCATGGTGCAGGCCATGACTCTGGTGGTACTGAGGCTCATGGAAGTACTCAGGCAGATCATGCTGATCATGAGGCTCATCACGGTGCTGAAAATGCCCACGGTGCCGGCCAGGCAAACCCTCACTAACAAGCTGGCCTGTAAATAGGCTTGCTTGAATGAGTTGCTAGAAAAGGAAGATCGACAGGCTGTTAAATGGAAGACTTCACTCCCTTCAGCGCTCTGATTGGCGGAGCGCTTATTGGCGTATCCGCCACATTATTTCTCTGGGCTAATGGCAGAATTGCAGGAATCAGTGGCATTCTTGGCGGTCTCATTTTTGCGCCAAAATCCGAATTCACCTGGCGACTGCTATTTTTGCTTGGACTATTGTCTGCCATGGTCACCTATATGCTCCTATCTGGCGGCGCTCCGGATATTCAAATCCAATCGACTCCAGTAGTAACAATCCTCGCTGGCTTATTCGTTGGCTTTGGAACCAGAATGGGTAGCGGATGTACTAGCGGACATGGTATCTGCGGTATAGCTCGTTTCTCAAAACGGTCATTCAGTGCCACCGCGGTATTTATGCTTACTGGATTCATAACCGTTTATGTAAGCCGACACCTCCTTGGACTAGGTTTATGAGTGAGAAAAACAATAAGCTTATTCCTTTATTTTCCTTCGCCTCGGGCCTGTTGTTTGGTCTGGGACTGATTATTTCCGGAATGATAAATCCAGGCAAGGTGATTGGCTTTCTTGATCTGGCAGGGAACTGGGATCCAAGTCTTGCACTGGTGATGATTGGAGGTTTGGCCATTACAACACCGGCGTTCCGCCTCGTGCTGAAACGTGAGCAACCTTTATTCGAGTCGAAGTTTTTCCTGCCTGGCAAGCTGGATATCGACAAAAATTTATTGAGTGGGGCGGCTTTGTTTGGAATTGGCTGGGGGCTTGCCGGACTTTGTCCCGGACCTGCCTTAACAGGGCTTGCAAGCCTGAATCCCACCGTACTGCTTTTTGTAGCAGCAATGATTGGCGGCATGATTCTGCATTATATAACTCTTGAAAGAAGCTGAAGCTTTGCCGTAGATTTTTACGTAACCGTAAATTGCCCCATCATGCCGTTGTCTTCGTGTTCGAGAATATGGCAGTGATACATGTAAGCGGTATCAGCGTCAGAAAAGTCATTGAATCGCATGATAAACCTGACAGTTTCATCCGGTCCTATCTTTACCGAATCCTTAAAGCCCATCTCTTCTGCTGAAGGAGGTCTGCCATTTCTGTCGAGGATCTGGAACTGATCGAAGTGGACATGGAAGGGGTGCATCATCATCGAATCATTGGTGACTTCCCATATCTCCGTATCTCCCATTCTGATTCTTGCATCCACCCTGTTCATGTCCATGACTTCGCCATTGATGAAAAACGATTCACCACCGCCCATCCTGCCGCGGCCTCCACGTCGACCCATCATTCCCATTCCCATCGCCATGGAAAGGGTAAAACTTCGAGTGCGAACAGCTTCTGCTTGATCGATACGTTGAATTGTTGAAAGTTCTGCTCTGACTGTTTCCGAAGAAGACAGATTGGACTGTGGTTCGATGGCAAGTATCTGCATCCGTTCCTGATTCATCGGGTGCATATTGCTCATCATCCCTCTGGCCGAAAATGGCGAGGAATCGGGCATGGACAGGCTGATTAGATTAACTGGATTTCCATCGGAGAAATCCACCAGTATTTCAGCTCTCTCCGAGGGGGCGAGAACCAAAGTTGATTGGTCATTACCTTTGCTTAGCAACCCGCCATCACTCGCTACTAATTTAAATGTTCTCTGGTCATCGAAAGCGAAGCTATAGGTTCGTGCATTACTTCCATTCAACAGGCGAAAGCGCACGAGCTCGGTCTTGGGGTTGAATTCAGCTGAGAGGGTTCCATTCACGAGCACCGTATTACCAAACATTCCCGTCATGATGTCTCGTGGCGTACCTATATAGCGGAATGTGCCATCTTCGTTAAACTGACGGTCCTGCACAATTAGAGGGATATCATCTACGCCATATTCAGAGGGGAGACCGCTCTGCTGATTGTCCTCATCGTCGATAATAATCAGTCCGGACATGCCGCGGTAAACCTGGTCGCCTGTTCTATTCAGAGCATGGGAGTGGTACCAGTAGGTTCCGCCCCTTTGCATGATTTTGAATTCAGGATTCCAGTCATCACCGCTTTTTATAACCTGAGCTGGGCCGCCATCGGCTTTTGCTGGGACGTGCAGTCCATGCCAGTGAACCGTAGTAGATTCTTCCAGCTGATTACGAATGTGCATCGAAATATTGTCGTCTTGCTTAAAACGGAGAGTCGGCCCTAGATAGTCGCCGTTGTAACCTACCGAAGGAGTACGAAGGCCAGGAATGAATTCCGACGTACCGGCTTGCACATTCAGGGAATAATGGGACTGTCCATTGCGCTGCGTACCCAAAAGCTGATCGGGTATCTTTAATGGGTTTCTTTGTTGGGCTCCCTGCGCAAAGGCGACTCCAGGTATGAGAATGCCTGCAGAATAGAGGGACGCACTCTGAAGGAATTGTCTCCGCGACAAAGAAGAGAAGTGTGAATTCTTGTCATTACTGAATCTGTTCAAAAAAAGGGCTCCAGAGTCTATTAAGTCTATACGCTTATTTTCTCAACAAGGGTTTTGCGAATGCTGATCTGAGTCAAGCCAAGTCACTGTTGAGTGTCGGTTTAGATCAATCCTGACTTGAAATATGAATCAAAAAAAAGGGTCAAGCTTTTCGGCTTAACCCTTTCTTGTTTATCTAGTTGAGGTACTTATACGAACTGTTTCTGAGAACAATTCGAGGAAGCTTACTTACTGAGACATTATTATCGAATGAACCATGTTCATTGCTTCGCGAGATCGGTTTCTCTCAGATTGCATCAACTCTCCTACTGCTGGGCCGCCCTGGTTATATATACCGCTGCGTAAAGCAAATAGAAGATAATCTGAATTTAGAGCAGTTTCTTCGCTCTTGTCTGTAAACTCAGACACTGCTGTCGCCATCAATTCTTCGCGATTCTCAGTATTCGGATAAGAAAGAATATCGAGGATTAATGTTTCGAGTACATTTAGATTGTCCAGGATAACAGCTGCTTCTTGAGACTGGCTATAAAGATTAGGTGCTATTGCTGGAGCCATAGGTAGTTCGTTAGGAGCAGGAAACATTGTCATGCCGCCTGATGAGCCTACTTTGTTCCAGAATCGCTCCAGGGCAATTGTGTAGCCGTTTGCGAATTGGCTATCCAACCCTTCCAGAATCACCGCCTCGAGAGAAGCCAGTTGCAGCCATTGCTGCGTCCAAAGAAAGCCGCTTAGAAGAGGGAAGGCCGAAGTAAATCCGGTAGCCTGATCATGAGCAAGCAGATAGCTACTATCTTTTGGGAATGTTGTAACGGAATGACGCTCGTCGGTTAGATACTCTTCTATGGCATCTGCTACGGCGGCTTTCTTGTCGCTTATCGAGTCATCGATGTAAATGGCAAACAGATTGGCTTCGAAATTGCGTCCTCTTTTCAGGACCTCAGCGGTATGTCTGTCTATTGCTCCACTTTCGTTGAAGGCCTGTTCTGCAGTTTCGTCGGAATGACTTTCGCGCATAGTTTCAAGCAGTTCGACACGGGCTGCAACTTCCAGTTCATGATAAGGACCTTCGGTCCCCATATTCATATCCATGTCCATACCGCTGTGGCTCATCGCATGGCCCTGGCCTGGTCTGGACGCCATCTCCAATTCCATCGCCAATTCATTGCGAGCCTGCTGAGTAGAGGAGTCGGAATTTATTTCCGCGATCTTCTCGAATGCACTTGCCTGAGTCACGTCAAAGGCATTGAACAGGTCGGCGAGCTCGGGGTATTGATCCCTGATAGCTTCGCCAGACTGCGCAGATGCTGTCACGGAAAAAGTGCCGACGGCAATCGCAAGTGCGATTGTTGAAATTTGAGTGGCTGGCTTGAGCCAGTTTATTGAATTGCTAAGCATCTTCGATTTCTCCGAAGGTAAAGTTGAGTGAATTATAAACCTATCCCTTGCCCTCGCCAATGGGCGGACTTGGCAGGAATTTCGGCGTAGTGACCTACAGCGGTGAATAATCAAGGATTTTCCTCGCTAACCGACGCGAAGTGCCTGGTATTAGTGGCTTTGCGACGAGCTACTTTCGACGAGGGCGTAAGCAGTGCGACAAATAGCCGCATCGGTGCTTTGTTGTAATTAATTGTGACAGTAGGAGGAAAATTGAGCCTGCAGACTCATTTGGCTGAGAAAGAGAGGGAAATCGAACTGGCGGAAAGATATTCGCCAGTTCGAGAGTCGCCTATCGCTGGAACATATATGAGAATTTTACAAAGATCTGATCACCATCGTTTCTCAAATCATTGGTGAGTATCAATTCTCTTTCACCTTCACTTTCCACGATATCAAAGTTGCTGCTATTGCTATTATACCCAACAAAGAAAGCTGACCATGGATTGATAACGTAGCGTAGAAGCAGATCGAAATTCATATTCTTGTCATCTTTTAAGCGAGATGCGGGCCCAGCATCAGTTTCTTCGTACTGTGCAATAAATCGTAGAGACCACTCCTTGGTAAACTGATAGTTCCAGTTACTTCGGACAATCTCATTGGAAAAGATTTTAGTGCCGCCGTTGCGGGTTTCCAACTCTGTTTTCAAGTAGGTGTTGGAGACGCGTAATCGATCAAGCGGGCGCCACAGCATGTCGATATCGAGACGATTATTATCCGCTACAGAAGGTAGGTTGCCAGCTGCTGGCACCAGATTTAGTGTTGTACCGGCTCGATAACTTGCGCCGAATTCCAAAGTGTTTAGCGTGTTGTTGTTGTAGCTAACTTGCCAGTTGTCATAGTCAAAACGTGTGTTGCTAGCGACGCCTGCATAATCTTCTGGCTTGAGGATCTCGGTGTAGTCCGTCCAGGAAACCCCATAACTTGAAGTGTCAAAATTGAGGTTAAAACTCGGACCAAGCTGATGATAGATTCGTGTGCCGTCCATATCTTCAAGGTAGACATCAAATATGGTCGTATTCCAGCTATTGATGGAGGTTTCTTCCGGGAAAAAATTTAAGCTCAAGCGATTGTGAATTCCCGACACGTCTGGTCTAAAGAAGCGGTTCATAAAACCCAACTCAGATCTGAATCCGCCGGTTGTTTCGATGAAATGGGAATGAGTATTCACAGTTCTTCCCGTTCGGTTGACCTGGATATTGCGCTGATAGCCCGTGGTGCTTTCACCACCAGCCCAGGGTTCAGACTCGGTTCCCACTAATTGCATATTAGTGATCCAATTATCCGTAAGCTTGAAGCGCCCATCAATACTGGCTACCCGGTTGAAGCCATCTCCCAGCTCTCTGTCAGTTAACAGGAAACCTACGCGAGATTGTTCCGATATGTCGCGGAAGCCGCGGAGAATACCAATATTGGCTTTCTTACCATTTAGCGGATCTGTAGGTGCTCGATTCAGCCCTGGAGCCTCATCGTTTATCAGGATTGCGCCGAACCCATATTCACCGGCGCGCCCTGTAAATCTCAATCCACCTTCCGGATCCACGATGCGGCGGGTAAACACCAGAATCGAGTCTGTCGCAAAGAAATCTGCGTTTTCCACGAAGAAGGGGCGGCGCTCTGGAAATTGAACTTCGAAACGCTCATTTACGGTTACTTGAGGTTGGTCAGATTCAATCTGGCTAAAATCCGGGTTGAGTGTTAAATCCAATACCATTGAATCGTTGAATACAAATTTTGCATCGACACCTACGTCCTGATCGCTACCTCTGTCGAACTTGGGTCCGCCAGTGGCGCCGGTATCGAGAGCATCTAATTCGCGAGCGAATATGAATGGAATGATTTGGGAATTATTGCCCGGGGATACATCCCGAATTCCGGTGAGTAAGGAAGTTTGATTGAGCCTCCCTTCTATACCTATCGAGTAGGCTGGCCAGTAGGATTCCTCGCTGAGCCTGGGTACATAACGACCAAACTGAACACGCCAGATTTGCTCTGAGGCATCAGGAAATCGCAGGCTGCGCAGAGGAATTGCCATCTTAACCATATAGCCCTGATCTGTTAGCTGGCCTTCACTTTCCCAAACCGCTTCGAGTGTTGTGTCGAAGCCGGCACGCAGCGAACTGCCTTCTGTCCATCGGGCATCCCATTGGATTCCCATGGCAGTTGATCGAAATGAAAATGCTGCTCGTTGATCATTAAAGGTGTCGATGGTTATTTCGACATTGTCGTCACCATCAATACTTTCCCGCGAGGAGAGGTTCGCTCTAATTTGATCAGGCTCGCTATCAAAGGCTAGAAAAATTGCATGTAGTTGTTCGTGGTCATAGCCAATGTAAACTTCGGTACGCTGGGTGGCCGCATCACCGTCGTCAGGAGTGCGCTGCGTGAAATCTGCAACTTTGGTCATAGACAGCGCCAGCGCAGTTGACGGACTCATTCCCTGAAAATCACTAAATTCAGGTTCTGCTGATATTAGTGGAATATCCAGGCCGCCATTGGCTGAATACGCACGGGATGAAATTAGAATAGCTAATACTGTGCCGAGCAGGCACAACTTCAACTGAAGCTTTCTCATTGGTTCCTCTCTTGGGATAAATTTTACTGCTGGAATTGGAAGCGGGGGGAGTTTACTGGTTTTTTGTAGTCAGGTGAACTGCTATTGCTGCTGAGACATGTCGACAAAGCCATCTTTGTTCGGCATCTTGATGTCAATCAAGGATTGTCTATCCAGAATTTTGTTTTGATCAATAATGCCATTCATATATAGGACATAGGCAGTCACTTGATAAACTTCGATGTTACTCAAGGATTTGGGTGAGTCTGCTGGCATGGCGCGACGAATAAAATCGAAGATAGTACTTGCATGGGGCCAGTAGCTGCCCACGGTTCTTACTGGTGATTCAATAGACTGCATGTCTCCACCCACCAGTTGAGTATTTGCAGTAGTACCTTCACCATTCGCGCCGTGACAAGCCTGACATTTTTGATCGTAAACTTCTTTCCCTTGAAAAGCTGTGCCGCTACCTTCGGGAAAGCCTTCTCCATCGGGCCCGGCGATCAAATCAAAATCACTAAGTTGAGCTTGGGAGATCGGAGTACCAAGTCCCACATTTTGACTCTGCGCGAGAGATGCAAAGCCTAAAGGTGATAATAGAATAAGAATAATTATGACTAATTTAGGCATAGGTATTTCTCACTTCACCATTGCCGTTAACTGCCCAGCTCTGAATGCAATGATTATGATAAAAACTAAGCCTTCCACGGTCTGCGAGTATGGCTTCACGAGTTGGTTGTACATTTCCGAGACTATCGGTTGCGCGGCTTTGCAGGATGGCATCTCCCCCTGACCACTGCCAGGGAATAGAAAACCTAGCCAGTGCTTTTTCGCTCTGATTAGACTCAATCGCCGCATCAGCCCAGCTTCGTCCGCCGTCTGCACTAACTTCAACTCGACTGATACTGCCACCGCCTGACCAGGCCATACCATTAATTTGATAAACGCCCTGACGGTTCAGACTCATCTGACCGGAAGGAGAAGTGATTAGTGATTTGCAGCCCATTGGAAAAGTGAATTGCTCGCTGCTGCGATCCGGTAAGGTATCGGTGTATTTACTGGTCTCATCTCTGAACTGTACTGGTTCTCGGGTCAGCTTCAGCTGAGTGAGCCATTTAACACTGACATTCCCTTCCCAACCGGGTACGAATAAGCGCATAGGATGCCCTTGCTCTGGTCGAACAGGTTCTCCATTTTGGAACAGAGCTATCAATACATCATCATGCGCTTTGTTTAGCGGAATTGATCTACCCATGCTGGCAGCATCGGCACCTACGGCTGCAAGCCAACGCGCTTCGTCCTCTACTCCTGCCTCTTCCAGTAGGGTCGACAAGGGAATACCAGTCCATTCCGCACAGGAAACCAAACCATGAATACTTTGAGCGGTACCGTCCGGAGGATTGGGACCTAACAGTGCGCGGCTATTGCCTGAACATTCGAGAAAATAGATTCTGCTTACCATAGGGTACTTAAGCAGGTCTTCGTAGCTGAAAACCAAAGGCTGTTTTACCAAGCCATTAATTACTAGCTGGTGTCCTGCTGGATCGATGTCCGGAATTCCGGCATGGTGTCTTTCGAAGTGCAGACTATTGGGTGTAATGGTGCCTTGAAGATGCTGCAGAGGAGAGCGAGACGCTCCACCTCCAGGATAGAGTGGATTAGGAGCTCCGGCAGACCTTTGCATGAATTCAGTATGGCCGGAACGGACACCATAGGCACTGGCGCCCGGGCCTGGTTGTTTCGACCAGCCGGGAATTTCGATCTTCAGATTATTTTCTGCAGCCAAAACGGAAGAAGCGACACCACTTCCCAGGCCTGCCAATCCCAATTGAAGTAAATGCCTTCGATTGATCAAGCCATTTCCCGCGGCTTTCTCCAGATCTGTTTTTTTCATGGTCAATTCCTGTTGAGCTCGCGTTTGGACGTTCGCTTCGAAAAAAGGATTTTCCAGCTTTGATGCTCTATTTTCCTATTCTTCTTTGAGGCCAACTTTGCCACAAGGGTGCTGCATTGCAAACACTTATTTGTTACCGAATGTGGCCAATAAAAAGCAGTGGCTCAGGTGGCTAAGTGGTCGCCGACTACACGGAGAAATGCGGGGCCGTATTTCTCCAATTTTCTCTCGCCGACACCGCTTATTAGGGAGAACTCAGTCATGTCTCGGGGTAGGCTGATGGCCATTTCCTGCAAGCTGCTGTCATGGAAAATAACATAGGGTGGAACACCTTGATCCTCGGCGAAGATCCGGCGACATTCTCGAAGCGCTTCCCAGAGTGCGATATCAATATCGGCTGCAAGCGCTGTCTTTGTTTGACGCTTTGCAGTCTTCTGTTTTACGTCTCTGCGCAGTTCAATGGATTCTTCTCCACGCAGCAGTGCTCTGCAGCTTTCTTCTAGGCACAACGCACCAAATTTATCGAGATCAACACTTAGAAACCCTCTCGCTACGAGTTGGCGAAACACAGAACGCCATTGATTATTGTCTAGATCTTTTCCGATTCCATAAGAAGCCAAATGATGATGATTGAACTGAAATATCTTGTCAGTGTCAGCACCACGAAGGACGTCGATTAGATGATTTACACCAAATCGTTGCTCGGTTCGGTAGGCGACACTCAGCGCCATGCGGGCGGCCTCAGTGCCATCCCAGGTATTGGGAGGCTGCAGGCAGGTGTCGCAGTTTCCGCAAGCCTGCTCCATAGTTTCGCCGAAATAGGAAAGCAGGGCCTGTCGTCTACAACTGGTAATCTCGCACAGACCCAACATGGCATTAAGTCGGTGCTGTTCAGCACGCTTAAACTCTTCGTTGCCATCTGAGTTGCTCATCATCTGTCGCAACTTTATTACATCCTGTAAACCGTAAATCATCCAGGCGTTAGCTGCTTCTCCGTCACGGCCGGCTCTGCCGGTTTCCTGATAATAGGATTCGATGGTTTTGGGTAGATCCATGTGGGCAACAAAGCGAACATCCGGTTTATCGATGCCCATTCCAAAAGCGATGGTGGCCACCACGATTACACCTTCTTCCCTGAGGAATTTTTTCTGATGTTCTGAACGTGTAGTTGCAGCGAGGCCAGCATGGTAGGGCAGAGCATTGAACCCTTCACTCTGCAACCAATAGGCAATGTCTTCGGTTTTCTTTCGAGAAAGGCAATAGATTATGCCGGCATCGTTCTCATGTTCCTCTCTGAGAAATTTTAATAATTGTTGCTTGCCGTTATGCTTTAGGGCTATCCGATAACGAATATTCGGGCGGTCAAATCCGGCAATAAATTGCCCAGCCTGCTCAAGCTCAAGGCGGGTGATAATTTCCTGTCGAGTACGCTCATCCGCGGTGGCAGTGAGAGCGATTCGAGGAATCTCCGGAAACAATTGATGCAAGAGGCTCAGGCGTAAATAATCGGCTCTAAAGTCATGCCCCCATTGGGAAACACAGTGTGCCTCATCGATGGCAAAAAGGGAGATGGAGGATTTTTGTAACAACTGAATCATACGTGCCTGGCTAAGGCGTTCCGGCGCGATGTAAAGAAGATCGAGCTCGTTTGCTAACAGGGCATTCTCAACCTGATTGGAGCTAGATGCATCAAGGCTGGAATTTAGATAAGCGGCGCGCACTCCCAGCAGACGTAATGCAGTTACCTGATCTTCCATTAGAGCGATCAGGGGGGAGATGACAATGCCACAACCATCTCGAACCAGTGCGGGAATCTGGTAACAGAGAGATTTGCCTCCGCCCGTAGGCATAAGCACGAGAGCGTCGTCTCCGTTGACAAGGCTGCTTATTATTTCGTCTTGGGGTGGTCTGAAGGAGGGGTAACCAAAAACCGATTGTAAGATGTCGAGTGTACTACGCATTGTTATTCAGTTTACCGTATAGTGTGAGCAGCTGTCCGAAAAGATGTCTTAGTATAGTAGATGTCTTTCTATAGTAGATGTCATTGGCGTTTTATATGAACAATTTTGGCAAACTCGGTACTCGGGCGCATTGCAAAGCAACCCTCTCGTAAGTACAGAAGCCGATGAAGAAATTAGAGAAGCAAAAAGCGAAAAAGCTTGGCGTCAGAATTCAGGATTTTGGAAATATCAGCCAGAGCTCCCATTTGTTGATGGAGCAAAACTCCCGCCTTGGAAATGTCAGAGTAAAACTTCCCGATTCTGATGTGCCCCTGCACGTCGGGGCTTACAGCTATGTTCGCGAAGGTGGAGAGATTAATAATTTGCAATCCATAGGACGGTTTTGCTCTATAGGGCGGAATGTTTTTCTCGGTCAACAGCGGGATAACCATCCGATCTATTGGGTTTCATCCAGTATGAGTGTAAGCGGTGACTACAAAGCGAGTAAGGAGTATGCGTCTATTGGTAACGATGTGTGGATTGCCCACGATGCTGTGGTCATGGCCGGAGTCAGCGTTGGTCATGGTGCGGTAATAGGAAGAAATGCTGTTGTGACCAAGGATGTTGAGCCCTATCAGATTGTAGCGGGTAATCCGGCCAAGGTAATAAAACTTCGTTTTGCTGAGGAGCAGATCGCTGCTTTGCTTGCCAGTGAATGGTGGAATTATGACATATTGGAATTAAAGGGAATGCCCTTCGATGATATTGAAAAATTCATTTCACTTGTGCCGGAACTTAAGACTAAAGCTGAATACGCAACGGTCTCCATTATGGGTAGGAAGGTCAGCCCCCAATAAAGCAATGAATATTCTTTAGTTTGCTTCAACTTGCAACCAAATGTGAAACCAGTGGATCCAGAACTTAAAAAAATCATCACTAATTTTCTTTCGGAAGAACAAACCGATGTCAGGCGTATTTTTCACGGTCGTGGCCAACGTTATCCGGGTCTCGAGCATGTATGCGTGGATTGGTTTTCTCCCAGCGTATTGATCACTCTCTTTAACGATTACGATCAGCTTGAAGAATTAGCTTCCCATATTAATGCAGTGGACATTCATCAGCAGGTTGGTTCCATCGTAGTTCAGAAGCGTTTTGAGAAAGGTGTTCCCGCTATTGCTTTGAAGGGAGCGATAAGTGAAGAGTTGATAGTGAGTGAAGGCGCTTTACGCTTTGAAGTCCATTTCGGCAAGCATCAAAATATCGGGCTCTTTCTTGATATGCGCTTACTGAGGGACTGGTTGCAAAAGCACAGCAAAGATAAAAACGTTCTTAATCTATTTGCTTACACATGTTCGCTATCGGTGGCAGCTCTTGCCGGTGGAGCCAGTTCGGTGACAAACGTGGATATGTCCAAACCGAGTATTCTCTGGGGAGAAAAAAACCATCGTTTGAATAATCAGGAATCTGACAGAGTGAAATCGATTCCTCATAATATTTACAAATCATGGGGGCGAACTCATCAATTCGGGCGCTATGACCTGGTAATCATTGACCCTCCCACCAGGCAGAAGGGTAGTTTCGACGTCACCAAGAACTATCCATCTGTCATCAAGCGAATGAGCAAACTCTGTAACCCTGGAGCGGAAATAATAGCTACGGTGAACAGTCCATTTCTAGACGAAAATTTCTTGTTGGATTTGTTTGCCAAGCATTTGCCGCAAAGCCAATTCGTTTCTACCATGGAAGTCGCTCCGGAGTTTGAAGATGCGTTTCCGGAACGGGGTTTGAAGATTTACAGGTTTAGCTATATGGCCTGACTTGTCGCTAATTGCGAGTCTGTAAGCCTTATTCTGGTTTGATTATATACAAATCTGAATTTATATAATCAAGCACCTTGTCTGCCGTGTTTCCAATAATGGCTTCCGAAATTCTGGACCGGGAAAGGGCGCCCAGTACTACAATGTCTGCCGCTATAGATTTTTGTGTTTTCAATATGGCGTTTGCAGGAGTCTCGTCAATCAAATGAATATTGTCTTCTGCAATTTCATATTCTGACAATAATTGATCCATCGCTTGATTGTGATTGCTGTGAATTTCTTCGATGTTAGCGAAAGGACGAGCTGTTCCGGAATAGGCATGAACAACATGTAACTCGCCATCGATATTTGCCACTGTAGATGCTGCGATGCCTAGTATCTGATGATCGAGTCCCTGTGGTTTATGATGAGCATGAACCGGGTCTACGGCGGCCATCACCTTGCAATGCTCTGACCAGGGTCTTTCTTTTATTAATAAAAGAGGTTTTTTGCAGGTTTTAACCAATTGCCAGCTATCATGGGAAAGATTGTGTTGTTCCGTGCTGCGCTGGGTATGTACGTGCTGGACCACCAGGTCTACATCCAGATCAATGGCTTCTTTGGCTATTTGCTCAAACCTTGGATAGGTCCAGTGAACGCGACAATCTACCTTGTATCCATTTTTACTTAGAGTGTCAGCAAATACCTGCAGGCGAGATTCCATTTCAGCGCAAAACTGTTTGCGCTGAACCAGGGCTTCAGGGCCGAAATTGGAATAATTGTCATGCAGGTATTCTTCGAAGCCGCATCCTACAAGGAAAATTTCTGCATCCTTGTTGTGGCTGATCATTTCCAGAGATTTCTTGATCTCTGAAGGTTGATGGCTGGGATCATCGCGGTAATCGTTGTACACATCCAATACGATCAGGATTTTACTAATTGATGACATGTCCTGTCTTTCTCCTTCGGTGAGCTTCATTTTGCAGCCAAAAATCGATATTTGCGGCAGTTCTCAGCTAAATATCCACTGAACGGTAGGCTTTTGCAATTACATGATGAAAAATCTACTTGCTAGATGGGCGATGATTTGAAATATTGTCCCTATGACGCTTAGCTTTTCCCGGATTTGTAGTGCAGATCTGAGGGATTACAAAACTGTCCTCTGAGAGTAACCAAAATGAGCAATGAAGATCAGAACACCGATGAGCTGGAAACCGGCAATGAAAGCCGGAATATTGAGGATGATGCCGATCTGAAAGGTGCAGGAGTTAAGTATCCTCCACCGATAGTTTTCCTGATGATCATTTTGTTGGGCGGCGGATTGGACTATCTATGGCCGATAGGAATGGGGGTGTCAGGTAATGGCGCTCTGGTTGGAGGTGTATTGATTCTTGTTGGTGCGACTATAGCTATCCTGGTGAATGCTGAATTCAAGAGAAGAAATACAGCGATCGAGCCTTGGAAGCCGACTACTAGTATAGTTACTGACGGCTTTTATGCCTGGTCTAGAAATCCAATCTATTTGGGTTTCTGTATGCTCAGCATTGGCATTGGCATCGCGCTCAATAGTTTTTGGATATTCATAAGCTTTATACCCGGTGCACTAGCGGTTCAAATTATTGCCATTAACAAAGAAGAAGAATACCTGGAAGCGAAGTTCGGACAGGAATACCTGGACTACAAGAATAAGGTCAGACGCTGGCTTTAGGATCCGCGGCTTCTGAGTCTGGAAAAGTTTCTAAAACTTATATCCCCAACGCATCATCTCGGCACATTTGCTTAGAGCGACTTTTGCCTCGTCGAGAAAGCCCGGCATTGTGATGAATCCGTGGATCATTCCCGGGTAGTGCTTGAATTGCACTGCAACCTCTTCCTGCATTAATTTTATGGTGTAGCCCTTATTTTCATCCTGAAGTGGATCGAAGCCTGCCGAGAGAATGAAGCTTGCAGGTAATCCTTTAATCAATTCCTTTGGTGCGGCCAGTGGCGTAGCCTGCCATTGCATGAAGTCAGCATCCAGTGGAAAGTAGTGCTTGTAAAACCAATTAATGAGATCAGTTGTTAATCTGTAACCTTGTCCAAATGTTTGATGGGAAGGGAATGAGCAAGACATATCCATCCCAGGATAGATCAGCAGTTGGAACGCTAGTTGAGGACTTCCAGCCTCGACGGATTTAAGGCCGACAACAGCTGCCAATGTGCCGCCTGCACTGTCTCCACCAACTCCGACCTGAGTAGGATCCCCACCCAGTAACTCTGCATTTTCTACGGCCCAAAGAGTTGCGGCCCAGGCATCTTCGACAGCCGCGGGATACTTGTGTTCAGGAGCCAGGCGGTAGTCTACTGAAATGACAATGGTTTCAGCTTCGACACAGAGAGTTCGGCAAACGACATCATGACTATCGAGAGACCCTATGGTGAATCCACCGCCATGAAAGTAGACGAGAATAGGCAGGTCTGCCACATCGTTGGGGCGATAAAGCCTCGCAGCTAATTCTGTTTCCGGTCCTGGAATTGCGATGTTTTTCACTTCAGCTGGCTGTGGCGGGTTACCTTTCGCCAATTCACTGGCCTGATCATAAAGCTTCCTAGCCTCAACAGGGGAAACCGTATGAAAAGCTGGAGCTCCGGACTCTTCAATTCTGTCCAGTAGCGCTTGGGCTTGTGGGTCGAGTGACATATTGAATCTCTCTTATGCCGATGAGTGGTTCTTCTGCTTAAGGAAAATCATTATTAATTGCTTTAATACTAGTAGCAAGAGAACATTAATGCAGTCTTTAATGCGATTGAGTAGCAGGTGTAGTTCATGGAGGATTTGACTCCAATAATTATCGGAGGAGGGCAATTCACTCAGAAGGGTGTAGATCCTCTCCTCGCTCATCCGCCGATGGGTATCGCTGCCGAAGCGGCGAAGGCGGCTCTGGCTGATACGGGTCAGGGGGAAGTATTAGCGAAGTTGATTGATACTCTTCTTGTTATTCGAATATTCCCCGACTCCAGCAATCGGCCTCGAATGCAAATTCCTTTCGGAAGGGCCGAAAATCCGCCTCGTGCTGTCGCCCGGAGAATTGGTGCGAATCCTGTAAATGCTATCTATGGAAATGTAGGTGGTAATACACCTCAAAAGTACATCAGTGAAATGGCAGAACGGATCGCTTCCGGGGACGTAGAGGTCGCTCTGCTCACCGGATCTGAAGCAATTGAGACAGCACGGACAGCAATTCGAAACAACATCCAGCTAGATTGGCAAGAAGACGATAGTGGTTCACTGGAAGATCGCGGGATTGGAGAGACAATGATGACTCCCCATGAATTTGCTCATGGCATCGGTATTCCAATTCAAACTTATCCGCTTTTCGAAAATGCGATTCGAGGGCAGCTAGGCCATTCGGTCGAGGAACACATGCTCGCAATGGGAGAGCTGTTCGCGCCATTCTCAGAAATTGCTGCGGATAACCCCTATTCCTCATACGGCGTTCGGCGTAGTGCCGAGGACCTTGCTACTGTTACAAAGGAAAATCGTTTTATTGGTTTTCCCTATCCAAAGTGGATGAATGCCATGGATGGAGTTAATCAGGGAGCCGCCGTAGTGATGACCTCTGTGGCCAGAGCAAAAGAGTTAGGCGTGGATCCTTCGCGATGGATATTTCTCCACGGATGCAGTGAAGCCAACGAAAAAATACTGATCAGCGAAAGAGTGAATTACTATTCGTCTCCGGCTATCGCCGCAAATTCCGCTCAGGCTCTGGACATGGCGGGAAAATCGATTAAAGACATCGCTCATATCGACATCTATTCTTGTTTTCCTTCGGCGGTGGAAATCTCTGCTCGGGAGCTGGGCTTGGAACTGGACGATTTCAGAGGCTTTACCGTAACCGGTGGATTGCCATTTTTCGGTGGGCCCGGAAATAACTATTCCATGCATGCAATTGCAAGCATGATTCCTTTGCTTAGAAACAAGCCGAAGGATTTCGGCCTCGTTACTGCGAATGGGGGTTATCTGTCAAAACATGCTACGGGAATCTATTCTGCCACTCCCGCTGTTGGAAACTGGGAAAAGGGAAGTTCAGTTAACATTCAGCAGAGCATTAATTCCATGACCGGCCCGGAGTTCACAGAAACCCCATCTGGCAGCGGCACTATAGAAACTTATACTGTGGTTTTCAGAAAAGGCAATCCTGAGAAAGGAATTATTATCGGTAGGCTTGGACAATGCGGTCGCCGATTTATTGCCAATACTCCGATTGATGATCGCAATCTGAATTTAATGTTGGAATCTGATTGCCTGGGAGTAAGCGGCGAAGTGACGAGCAACAATGGGCTTAATACGTTCACCTTCAACTGACTTTAAGCTATGGTTAAGGAAATGAAAATGAAGTCTAAAGCTAGTGCTGAAAGATGGTGCTGAAAGATGGTGCTGAAATATAGTGCCTAACTAGAGTGTCGAAATATAAAGTTACGTAACAAAATGGAGTAGGAAATGTCCGCAGATCAACAGAAGAAAATTAATTCAGGATTTGGAGCGAAATCGGAGCCAAGCGAGGTTTTGGAAGGAAAAGATTTGACCGGTAAAGTGGCGATCGTCACCGGCGGGTATTCAGGAATCGGTCTTGAGACTACCAGAGCGCTCTGTGCTGCAGGGGCGAAGGTCTATGTGCCCGTGAGGACGCCGGCAAAAGCCAAAGAAAATCTAGCTGACATAGAAGGTGAGGTTATAGTGGACGCAATGGATCTGGCTGATTTGCCCAGTGTAGAGGCCTATGTAAAGTCCATTGCAGACCGGGAATCTTCTATAGATATACTTATAAACAATGCGGGAATCATGGCCTGTCCGGAGTCCAGAATAGGCAATAACTGGGAGTCCCAGTTTGCGGTTAATCACCTCGGCCACTTTGTTCTGACTACAGGTTTGTTACCTCAACTTATCGCTGAGGGTGGCGCCAGAGTGGTTTGTCTATCTTCAACCGCTCACCGTCGCTCCGATGTTCTCTGGGATGATATCCATTTCCTGAATCAGCCGTATGAGAAGTGGACTGCCTATGCCCAGGCGAAGACAGCCAACGCGCTTTTCGCTCTCGGTCTTGATACGAAATATGGGGATCAGGGTGTAAAGGCCTTCTCAGTTCATCCAGGGGGGATACTTACACCACTGCAGCGACACCTTCCTGTGGAAGAAATGGTGGCTCTAGGCTGGACAGATGCCGAAGGCAATATTTCAGAGCAAGCAGCTGCCATGTTCAAAACTACCACTCAGGGTTGTACTACCAGTCTATGGGCTGCTACTAGTGAGTCCCTGGCTGATCTGGGTGGTCTGTATTGCGAAGACTGTGATGTAGCAGACCTCGCTGGCGAGGACTCGCCAAGCTTCTTTGGGGTTTCTCCATGGGCAGTAAATGAAGACAGTGCTCAGAAACTATGGTCAATGACAGAAGAAATGTTGTCCTTATAAGTTTTACCAGAGGAGTTATGTTATGACTGGGTCTAAACCGAAAGTTGCCATCAACGGATTCGGCCGAATAGGCAGAACTATAATGCGCATTGCAAAACTTCGAGGTGATTTCGATGTTGTTGCCGTGAATGATCTGGCTAGCCCTGATCAGCTTTCTTATGCATTCAAATACGACAGTACTCACGGGCTCTATCCCGGTGAAGTGAGTTCCCGCGACGACATCATTGAAATTGATGGTGATGAATTCAAGGTATTGTGTGAGAGAGATCCGGCAAAACTGCCCTGGAAAGAATTAGGAGTGGACTATGTCATCGAAAGTTCAGGAGCTTTCCGGCACCTGACTGATTTGCAGAAACATATTGATGCTGGTGCCAAGAGAGTAATTTTGACGGTGCCTTGCAAAGACCCACTTGATGCCACTCTGGTAGCTGGTGTCAATGACCACGTGGTAACGGAATCCAGCTGGATAATTAGTAATGCGAGCTGTACAACTAATTGTGCGGCGCCGTTGGCTAAAGTCCTGCATGATAATTTTGGTATTCGCAGAGGCTTGCTAACTACGGTGCATGCCTATACATCGAATCAACGACTAATCGACTCTCCTCATTCCGGTGATAAGCGTCGTTCTCGCAATGCAGCCACAAATATAGTTCCAACTTCTACTGGTGCTGCCAAGGCAATAGGAATAGTTATACCCGAATTGAAAGGTAGATTGGACGGCATGGCTATGCGGGTGCCGGTTCCCGATGGCAGTATTGTCGATATGGTTGTGGAGCTGGAAAAAGACGCTAGTGTAGAAGCTATAAATCAGGCGATGAAAGCGGCGGCAGAAGGCCCGATGAAGGGCATACTGTCCTATTCCGAGGCAGCTATCGTAAGCAGTGACATTATAGGCAATACCCATTCCTCAATTTTTGATGCACCACTAACTCAGGTTCTTGATGGTCGTATGGCCAAGGTGGTGAGTTGGTATGACAATGAATGGGGTTACAGCACCAGAGTCGAAGAACTGGTGGGACGGCTAGCTGCGATGGATGGTGTGATTTAGAAGAAGGCCTTGGGTCATATTGCGTAAATATCGATTGATGAATTTTACAGATAAAACAGTATTGGTAACTGGCGGCTCTCGCGGCATCGGCCGGGCAATAGCTCAAGGCTTTGCCGCTAGAGGTGCTCGCGTCGCAATTGTTTATCGCGACAACAAGGCTGCAGCAGATGAAGCCTTGGCGGGGTTTGACGGAGAAGGTCATATAGCAATCGCGGCCGACGTCGCCGACGCAGATGCGGTGGAGCAATCAGTCAATTCAATCGTTGAGACATTCGGGAAGTTGGATGTATTGGTTAATAATGCAGGAATTGGTATTTATCATCCTCTCCCAGAAAGTAGCTATGAGGCTTGGCAAGACGCCTGGCAGCAGACATTGCAAACCAACTTAATAGGTCCTGCTAATCTGTGTTTCTGTGCCGCAAGAAAAATGATGGAAAGCGGAGGCGGAAGGATCATAAATATTTCTTCCCGCGGTGCTTATCGCGGTGAACCCATCAAGCCAGCTTATGGTGCCAGTAAGGCAGCGTTAAACTCTCTTACACAGTCATTAGCTATTGCCTTGGCACCCCACAAGATTTACGTTGCAGCGGTTGCGCCGGGCTTCGTAAATACGGAGTTGAGTGCAAAAAGATTGGGCGGAGCAGAAGGAGCGGAAATCAAAGCCCAGAGCCCGTTCAATCGTGTGGCAGAACCGGAAGAAGTTGCACATGCCGTATTCTTTCTCGCGTCTGAAGGCGCCGAATTTTCCAGCGGTACGATCATTGATGTGAACGGGGCGTCATATTTTCGCTAAGTTCTTTATTTTGTTTTTCAGCAGAGAAAATGAAGGATATCTGATATAAACAAGCCATGAAATTTTTCATTCCCATAAAAAAAATCACGCTCAGCATTCTGATCTTGAGTTTTTATTCTGTCCCGTTAATGGCACAGAATGACGTCGAGCTGATCCCGGTGGAAGCTCCTATTCCTCCAGGCATGGAAACCGTTGATTTTTACAGCGCAGCCGTAGACCGTCGGATGAAATTCGATATCGTACTACCCCAAGGCTACCATCAATCCAGCGACTCCTATCCGGTTGTATATCTTCTCCACGGTTATATGCAGAACTACACCATATGGGGTCGAAATCTGGCTGCAGCATTCTATGCTCGAAACCTGAATGAACTGATTCTGGTGTTGCCTGATGGTGGCAATAGCTGGTTCATTAACTATGCCTCTAACGAAGACGGTCAGCTTAATAATTGGGAAGATCATATTGTTGAAGATGTTATCAGCTACGTTGATGCCAATTATCGCACCGAGGCAAGGCGGGAAGGCCGTGCAATTGCGGGCCTTTCAATGGGAGGGTTCGGCGCTTATTCACTGGGTCTGCGGCACCCGGAACTATTTGTATCTATTGGTAGCACCAGTGGTGCTCTGGGTCATGCGCGTACCGCCGCTGCTGCGATTAGAGCAGGGGCAAATCGCAGCCAGGGGCCGCGGGATGAAGAGACTCAAGCCCGTATCGCTGAGGCAGATGCATTCATTTCAAAGATAGTGAACATTCCCGGATTTAGTACACAGGACGAAAGAACGCCTAAGGGTGTGGATTTCGAAACAGCAGAACAGGCCGATGCCTATGATCCATTTGTCATTATTTATGATGTGCCAAGGAGCCAGATGCCCCACATTTATATGGATTCCGGTACCGAAGATGGTTTGATCAATGAGGCGAGAGAATTGGCGAACCTGTTAATGGTAAATAATGTCCCGTTTGACTATATGCAAAGTAGGGGGAGGCATAATTCAGAATACTGGCGGCGATCCATCGGCCATATGATGACCATTCAGAATGAAGTTATGCAACGAGCTTTGGGTAAAAGGCCTTAGTTGGGATTTTAAACCTTTAGAATTAACATTCAGAGTCTAATCGGGTGGGGTCGAAATCTAATCGGGTAGAGTCGAAATCTAATCGAGTCTAGTCGAAAGTAATTTCATCTTCATCGTGTACATTGTCCACCTGGCGAGCAGTTACCATAGCGTTCAGTGAGCTGGACATGAACTCTCTTCGATATAGCACGAAAATTACTACTGCAGTGGCTCCAATAAAAAACCAGGCGTTGATAAACCATGCCAGGGCGGCCATGGCGAAATAATATGCTCGAATTCCGTAGTTATAGCTGTGAGCCGCTCGATCCAAAACCTTGGTAATTGCTCCAAAGTCTCGCTTGGCTGCTACTGCATTGTACTCTTCGTTTTCCCGATAATATTTTACCGTATGGAAGGAAGAGCCAAATACAATAAAACAGAAACCATATTGGCGTATGGACCAGGTGAAAGTGAAGAATCCATAGACGAAGATGCAGAGCAACAAGAGCAGCTTCATTTGCACCACTTCGACAGAAACTTCCGTCACGAATCGAAGGGATGACAGATTCATGAACATGTCACTTGCGGTACTCAGCACGGTGACCAGGCTGGCAAGAATCAAAAGGGAGGTAGATGCCAGAAATGAAACTTGTCTCTCAAGACTGGACAATAATTCCGAGTCCACTTCGCTCATGCCGCTTATGCTGAGCTTCCTGACCCATTCCTTGCGATAGCGGTAAAGTACACTGGAGAGGCTGTTACGTTTTCTTGCAGCACGTCGAGCAAGCAAGCTGTAGCCCAGCCAGGAACCGACAAAAAAGACGAAACTGAATATATCCAAGGGGCTAAAGTCCATGGCGGGCAGCTTACTCACAGCACTGTTGAAAAGCAACCGCCGCACAATAATTCACTTAGCGATTGTTGGTTTTAGATTGCGACTCTATTGAGAATATTGCGAGTTTAGAGCACTAATATTTCATTCGTATTCAATTCTAGTATGTCGAATTCTGTGGCACCATCACTTGTATGACAGCAATAGCATCCATATCCAATGCCCAGTGCCGAATAGGGCGCCAGCTCTTAATGGTGGTTGATCATTTTTCCCTCGACTTGGGGCAACACTGGTGCCTGTTCGGAGGAAATGGGTCAGGAAAGACCCTACTCGCTGAGCTTCTGTGCGGAAAGCGAGTCGATTCCGGCTCCTACGTGAGCTATGCCGATGGCTTCGATCCTGGAAAGGATATTCATATTGTTTCATTCGAAGAGCAACAACGCTTGTGGCAGCGAGACAATAGACTGGATATTAGTGAGTACGCAGATAACGCACAGGATCAAGGCACATTAGTAGAACAGTTAATCCGTGCCAGTCGCTCTACAAATAAGCAGGATGAAGCTTTGCTTTCCTCTCTCGCTGTAGAGCTCGCCCTGGAGGAGTTTTTGCATAAGGGAATTCGCTTTCTATCTTCAGGGCAGATTCGACGTGTGCTGATAGCCCGTGCATTGTATGCCCGTCGTGATGATGTACCTCAGCTAATTGTTTTTGATGATCCTCTTGAAAGCATAGACAGGTTTTCCTGTCAGAAGATGGAGGATTGTATTCAGCGTTATCTTGGTGAGAGCAATTGCAGTTTGCAGCTGTGTCGCCGGGAGCAGGATATTCTTCCTTCCGCGACCCATCTCGCTTTGATTCAGCGTTCAGAGAAAAAGATTTTCCTGTCACAACAGGGGCCAATTCAGAGCCTGCGTGAGTCTGATGACTTTGCAGATTTTAGGCATTTGCCCCCGGTAGGGCCGGATACATTGCCGGGGATTGCAACCCCTGATACATCTGAACAGCTAGGCGATGAAGCATTAATTCGGCTGGAAAATGTCTCAGCAAACTACGGCAGCCAAGCGGTTTTAAAGAATATTAATTGGATCATGAAATCTGGTGATCATGTGCTGATTGAGGGCCCTAATGGTTGTGGAAAATCCACTCTGCTCTCTTTAATCGATGGCGAGAACCATAAGGCATACGGTCAGGGAGTAAGCCTATTCGGTAAACTTCGCGGTAGTGGGGAAACCGTGTGGGAGATTAAATCCCGATTTGGCGTAGTGTCCAACGAGCTACATAATAAATATGTAAAAGGTTGGCGGGTTTTGGATGTGGTGGTCTCCGGCTTCTTTGATTCTGTTGGTTTGTATGACGACAGCGGCGGATCAGAGCATCATCTGGCTCAGCAGTGGCTAAAAACTTTAGGTATCGAAAATATACACGAGAACTACTACCACGAAATATCATTCGGCCAACAGAGGTTGGTGTTATTGGCTCGGGCTATGGTCAAGAGCCCTTCAATTCTCATTCTAGACGAACCCTGTGTGGGGCTGGATGATTATCATCGCAGCTTGATTCTCTCCACCTTAGAGCTTATCGCAGAGCAAACCAAAACCCAGCTAATTTATGTCAGCCATGTGGAGGACGAGAAACCAGGCTGCATTACTCAGAAGCTGGAATTCGTGGCCGGTGAATCAGGCGGCTTTATGCTGATACAAACTGAGCTATCTAATGAACAGGCAAATAAACTCTCAAACGAAATGCCAACAGACTAGCTGCGTATGTAATTTTCCAGTTGCTCGATCGTTGACTGCTGATCACTGATAACATCTTTTACCAGATCCCCAAGAGACACCACGCCGACTACCTTATCATCATCGACAATGGGCAAATGTCGTATATGGTGTTCAGTCATTATTGGTAGTGATGCCTGCACAGTCATTGTTGAGGGAACACTGATTACATCAGTGCTCATGATTTCTCCTACCAGTGTTTTCTTGGAAGACCTGCCTTTGAGGATAACTTCTCTGGCGTAATCTCTTTCAGAAATAATACCTGTCAGCGAGTCGTCGTCCATAACAAGCAGGGCACCTGCCCGTTTGTCTGCCATTATCTGAATGGCTTCAAATACAGTAGCGTCCGATCGCACTGACCAGATGTCATTCGAGGATTTGTAACCTAGTATCTGTTTTACTGTATGCATCGCGCACTCCTTATATTGGAGCGACGGCTTGGCCATTGTCTGGGGTTTCAGACCTAGTTTGGAATTGAGATTCCTTACCGTATTGACGTCTGAGAGCAGGCTTAGCTTACCGTCACATGCTGCGATGAAGTTGTAACTACCACTAGCTTCATCAGGGTTTATGTTGGAGACGTACTATTCACGGGCGCTGCTGCCTGTTTTTCAGTCATCCAGCAATCAATATACTCCTGCTATGGCACCATCTCAATATCTGTTTTGTGCCTCTTTAGTCACCTTCTTAGGCACTGCTGTGTCACTTGCTTGGATCCCTTTGGCCTAAGAGTTAATTAGGCTATGCTGGGCTTCAGGTCTAGTGATCTCCGGAGCAATCATGAATACCAAAGCCAAAGAGCTGATGGATGCAATTCTCAGGTTAGAAGAAGAGCTACTTGAGGAACTGAAGGATCAGGAAGAAAAGTTTCAATATAAGCTGGAAGGCACCAAAGTAAAATTTGAGGAAGCTGCTGCTCGAGCTCATAAAAAAGTGAAGAGGAACATCATACCCTTCTTTCGAAAATCTACACTTCGCAATACTGTCTCTGCTCCTTTCATTTATTCCATGATAATTCCATTAGCCTTTATGGATTTGACTATGAGCATTTATCAGCATATTTGCTTTCGCCTCTATGGCATTCCTCGAGTGAGGAGAGGGAAGTATATTGTGCTGGACAGGCAATATCTTGCCTACCTCAATGGTATTGAGAAGCTCAACTGCATGTACTGTGCTTACGGCAACGGAGTGATCGCATACTCGGGTGAAGTTATTTCACTTACGGAGCAATACTGGTGTCCAATCAAACATGCCCGCTCAGTAGCAGGAACACATAAGCGCTATCAACAGTTTCTGAGTTACGGTGATGGAGAGGATTACCATACTCAGGTACTAAAATTTCGCAATCAGCTGAAGGAAAACGAAAAGGATGGCGAGGACTAGTACTGCATGACTATAAGCTTGTCATCGATACAAGCCAGAAAGATCGCGCTTCAGTGTCAGGGGCTGTACCAACGTAATAGCTTCGGGAAGGGTCTTGAGGCTACGGCGAAGGTCATTGACCATCTGGGCTATGTCCAGCTTGATACGCTTTCAGTGGTAGCAAGAGCCCACCTTCATACCTTGTGGAATCGAGTTGATGGTTTCAGGCCGGACCACATTGATTCTCTGCAGCAGAAGGGTGAGATTTTCGAATACTGGGCCCATGCCCTGTCTCTTTTGCCTATGAAGGACTATCGCTTTGCCTTGCCGCGAATGAATCGAATAGCAAGAGGCGAGGTGCACTGGTATCAAAAAAATTCCAAACAAGCCAAACATGTTATGAAAAGAATCAAGGAAGAAGGCGCACTATCCTCGAAGGACTTTGATGACAAAGCTGGCAGCAAAAACATGTGGTCTAGATCGCCTTCAAAGCAAGCGCTTGAGCAATTGTTCATGGAAGGTGAATTGATGATTCCCCGTAGGGTTAACTTTCATAAGGTTTACGATTTGAGGGAAAGAGTGCTCCCTGAAGGGCTGGATTTGAGTGAGCCTGATGAGGAAGAATTTTGCCGTCATCTGATTGGTAATTATCTGCGCGCTCATGGTCTGGGGCAGTTAAAAGAGATGTACTATCTCCGCAAAGGGCTGGGTCCAGCAATGACTCGGGTTTCGCAGCAGATGGAAGAGGAGGGAGCAGTGATGTCCGTTATGAAAGAGGGTCAGCCCTACCTGACTACCCAAGAAGCTCTCAATTGTTTGGATTCGCCTTCACCTCGAGCAAAATTAAGAATCCTCTCGCCATTTGATAACGCTGTGATTCAGCGAAAGCGGATTAAAAGCTTATTTGATTATGACTATCAGATAGAGTGCTATGTGAAGAAAGAAAATCGCAAGTTCGGGTATTTTTGTCTACCTATACTTCGTAACAACAAACTTGTAGCGCGCCTGGATGCCAAGGCATCTCGGAAAGATGGTGTATTTCATCTTTTGCATTTACATGTCGAGGACAGTAAGGAAAATGAGGAGAGCTTTTACAAGGCTCTGCGACCGGAACTTAAGAAGTATGCTGCCTTCAATGGCTGCAATCGACTTGAGATACACAAAATATCAGGCACCGAAGTAAAACCAGATTGGCCTGACTAAATTGCGCATAGATGAGAGTATTCATAAGAGAGTCACATTAGCAGAGAGCCCAAGAAAGTGAAAAGCCCAATTTTTGTCAGCTGGAAAAACAAGAAGGAAAGAATGCCCATGTTGAATAAAACCAGAGTCCTATTTGCAGCAATAGTCATAAGTTGCCTGCCGATATTGAGCCAGGCTCAACAAGCTGTCCCGCTGGAAGATCCTATTCCGGCGAAGATTCAGAAGGGGAATATAGTAGTAGCAGTAGAAAATTTCCTTCAGTTGCCCAAAACTGAAGATGTGAATATAGAAGGAGCCCATCCTGCGTTTGCTCGATTGCAATATCTATTGCCTGTAGGCGATGGCAGCGGTCGCCTGATGATTAACGATACCAGAGGCCTCTTATATGTTACTGATGAGGAAGGATCGAAGCCTGAGATATATCTCGACCTTCGCCAGCAGGATGTAGGCTTTAGCGATGCAACTTTTGCCAATGAAACCGGGCTGGCTGGCTTTACTTTTCATCCAGATTTTTCTCTGCCCGGTAGCCAAGGCTTTGGAAAATTCTATACAGCATACAGTTCGCCCTCTGATCATGGATATGCAAATTATCTCGATGATGTTTCAGATAATCATGAGAGCGTAATTCGTGAGTGGACCGTTGATGATCCTGCAGCCAAAAAATTTAGTGGTAGCTCCAGAGAAATATTTCGCATTGGCCAATTCGATCAAAATCATAATATTGGAACTATAAAATTTAACCCTTTTGTTGATCAGAATTCGGCAGACTATGGCATGTTGTATGTCAGTATGGGGGACGGAGGTGGAGCCCATGACCCAAGAGAATTTGGCCAGTCTCTTTCTGAGCCTATGTCGTCTCTGATGCGTATTGACCCACTGGGGGGTGAAGGCAGTCGTCAATATGGTATTCCAGTGGACAATCCTTTTGTGAATCAGCCCGGCATAGCGCCCGAGATTTGGGCGTACGGGCTGCGTCATACACAGCAATTCTCATTTGATACAGATGGTCGTATTTTTCTGGCGGATATCGGGCAGAACCAGGTAGAAGAAATAAACATTGCTGTACCCGGAGGTAATTTTGGCTGGAGAGTAAGGGAGGGCATGTTCGCAACTGCCTTCGCTTTTGATCGTGCCCGTCCTGGACCGGTCTATCAGAGGCCAGCTTCAGATCCTGAAGAGTTTATCTATCCTGTAGCTCAATATGATCATGATGAAGGCAATGCGGTGGGGAGTGGTTTTGTATATCGAGGCGATGGTATTCCAGAACTTGTTGGTAAATATGTATTTGCTGACATGGTGAGGGGCAGAATATTTTATATCGATGCCGATGACCTGACTCCAGGTGTGCCGGCCGAGATTCTGGAGCTGCGCCTGGAAATTGACGGTGAGGAACGAGAATTTCATGATGTCTCCAACTACCCTAATCGCTATTCTCAACGAAATAGATCAGATTTGCGTATGGGTATCGATAGTCAGGGAGAGTTGTATCTACTAAGCAAGGGAGATGGCATGGTTCGAAAGTTGGTCAGCTCGAACCTGTAACCCATTCATTGAAATTTCTGATACTTAATTCATTACTATTTGAACTACTATGAAAATTACTATTCTTTCCAATCGGGATTTGGCAAGTTGTGTTGCGCTCAATCACTTGCTGCCGGGCTTGGTGGATCATGAGGTAAATGTGTTTCTTTCCTCTAGAGTGGGTGGCTCAACAGAGCAAGCTAAAGAGCTTCAAGATTTAAAATTCTATGAACAGGACCTGTTCCTGAATACAGTATTTCCTATCGCCGATGCGCTAGATCTTACTGAGCCTCAATTACGAAGTTTCGACAGCCTTGCAAGGAAGTTTGACCTGGAAATCACCATCCTCAATAAAATAAATGGGGAGGAGGCTCAGCGATTCCAATCCAGTGAGCCTGATCTCGTTCTGTCAATTCGATACGGAATGATTCTTAAAGAAGCAGCGATAGCCTTGCCGAAATATGGTGTATTGAATCTTCACTCCGGGAAGCTTCCTGATTACAAAGGAGTGATGGCGAGTTTTCGCGCAATGCTAAACGGAGATAAAGAACTGGCTTCTACACTGCATTACATCGATGACAGCAGTATCGATACAGGAAAGGTAATTGGTATATCTTGCTTGCCGATGGACTCAAGTAAGTCCTATTTATGGCATGTGTTGGCCCTTTATGAAGATGGGTGTCGCTTGATGTTGGAAAACGTTTTGAAAATTGGCGGTGGAGAGGAGATTAAGTGTCTCCCACAGGAAGCTTCGGGAAATTATTTTAGTTTTCCTGAACAACAGGATTTAGAGAGGTTTCGCGAAAAGGGATTACGACTCTTCGATAGCAATGAATTAGTCGAGATAGCAAAGCGGTTTTACAGGTCTGACTAATTTTCAATATCTGGCTATCATTCGCTAACGACCTATAGACGCTAGCTATCGGAATCTAATAGTCAGATTCAACTGTTGCCCCCATTGCAGATTCATTCCAAAGCTCGTCAGCATTCCCGCAATTCCTCTTTTTCTGTTATCGTTAAGACATAAGCGCGCTAACAATCGGATTCCAGTACCGCGTACGGAGCGCTGATCAGCGCCGCGCAAAATCAAGGAGTAGATATGACTGATATCGTTTTCTATACCAACCCCCAGTCCCGGGGTCGAATAGTCCACTGGTTTCTCGAGGAGTTGGGTGAGCCATATGACATCCAGTGGATCGAATATGGCGAGCAGATGAAGGCTGCAGATTATCTTGCGGTTAACCCCATGGGTAAGGTCCCTGCAGTGAACCACAAAGGGGCAGTCATCACCGAATGTCCTGCTATTTGCACATTTCTGGCAGCGAGCTATCCGGAAAAAGGGCTTATACCGCCTGTTGGCGATCCAGCACTGGCTGACTTTTATCGTTGGATATTCTTCGCTGCAGGCCCAGCCGAGATGGCAATGACGGCTAGATCGAATTCTTGGGAAGTTCCTAAAGACAAAGAGATGTCAGTGGGTTTTGGAAATTATGAAACAGTTCTCAATGCCATGGAGCTGGCATTATCCAATGGTCCTTTTGTTTGCGGTGAAAATTTCACTGCGGCAGATGTTTATGTAGGTTCCTGTCTCGAATGGGGCATGTTGTTCGGAACCATTGAGAAACGTCCGCTGTTCGAAGAATATGTCAGTAGAAATCAGCAGCGACCGGCAGTTCAGCGCGCCAACAAAATAAATGAGGACAGATTGGCCGAAAAATGATTTACGGCAAACTGGCATAAGAATAAGTCAGTAGAATAATAGATAGGACAGGATGCCCGTGATTAGTTCGATGTAAAACGAAGCAACAAACAAAGGAAAGAAGGGGGGTTCGAATGACTGGCGAAATCGATTTAGATAGGCTGCTACTTTTCATGCAGCCCACACTAATATCCGGAGAATTTGTATTTTGTACAGTTCCCGATGGAAGACTGGAAGAACTGTCCAGCTTGAAACCATTAGCTTGCTATCACGAAGAGGAGGGACTGAGTCTTATTCTGCTGAAAGAAACTGCGGACGAAATTAAGCTATCTTACAATTCTGTATTTAGGGGTATCACCCTGTCGGTACACTCAAGCCTGGATGCAGTTGGGTTCACTGCGGCAGTTTCGAATAAACTCGCCAGCAATGGTGTGAGTGCAAACGTCGTAGCCGCTCACTTTCACGATCATATTTTTGTGCCAGCAGTTAAAGCGGAATATGCCATGGAGCTGTTGACCAATTTCCAAGAGTAGGCGAGCCGAACAACAGCAAGCACTACTATTTAACCGATCTAACTATCTAGAGCCAAAATAAGAAGAGGCCAAAGAAAATGCACAATCGTAAATTCCTTCAGATACTAATCACTTCAATCTCTATCAGCATAGTTTCATTAACGAGTGCTCAGGAGTCTTCCTCAGTTAGCATTGAGGGGCTTGATCAGCCCGTGGAGATACTAAAAGATCGTTGGGGTATTTCCCATATATATGCCCAGACCGAACACGACCTGTTTTTTGCTCAGGGATATAGTGCCGCTCGCGATCGCTTGTTCCAATTTGAAATCTGGCGAGCACAGGCAACAGGAACTACTGCTGAGATTCTTGGGCCCCGTGCGCTAGAGCGCGATCATGGCACCAGGTTATTCAAGTTTCGTGGTGATATGACCGAGGAGATGAATCACTATCACCCCCGTGGCGCTGAAATCATTACTGCTTTCGTCGATGGCGTTAATGCCTATATCGATGTGGCTTTACAGGATCCAGATAGCCTCTCACTGCCTTTTAAGTTGATGGGGATACAACCTAAACACTGGACACCGGAAGTGGTTATTTCACGACATCAGGGTTTATTGGGCAACATAGGCGCGGAACTCAATACCGGCCGAGCGGTGTGCGCCATCGGTGAGGATAAGGTTCGCGAGTTACAGTATTACCATCCCCATGATCCTATTCTTGAACTTGACCCGATGATTGATTGTGAGTCTCTGATTCAGAATGACATTCTGGGTTTGTATAACGCCTATCGTCGTGGCATTCGCTTCCAGCCTTCGGATCTGGCAGTTGCTGATAATAGAAATACCGAAGAATCATTTCAAAGCCTTGCAGCAACTCTAGTGGAAGAAGATAGAGAACTTCAAAAACGCTCGATTGAAGATATAGGTAGTAATAACTGGGTTGTTAGCGGTGATCTTACTCAGAATGGCTGGCCGATGATGATCAACGATCCTCATCGAGCCCAAGCCGTGCCTTCACTGCGTTATTGGGTGCATCTTGTGGGTCCGGGATGGAATGTTCTCGGTGGTGGTGAACCAGAAATTCCGGGTATCTCAATTGGGCACAATGAGCAGGGTGCCTGGGGTCTTACTGTGTTCAACACTGACGGTGAAGACTTGATGGTCTACGAAATAAATCCTGATAATTCCAATCAATACCGGTATCAGGGTCGTTGGGAAGACATGCGCGTAATCGAGGAAACCATTGAGGTTAAAGGCGCATCCCCTGTCACTGTCGAGCTCAAATACACCAGACATGGCCCTGTATCCTTCGAAGATGAAGAAAAGAACTTGGCATATGCCGTTAGACCGGCTTGGATGGATGTAGGAGGGGCTCCTTACCTAGCATCCCTGCGTATGGATCAGGCCACTACCTGGGAAGAGTTTCGAGAGGCATCGAACTACAGCCATATCCCGGGTGAAAACATGATCTGGGCAGATCGAGACGGCAACATCGGCTGGCAGGCAGTAGGTATCGCACCACTGAGAAGAAATTTCAGCGGCATGGTGCCAGTTCCCGGCGATGGAAGGTTTGAGTGGGATGGTTATCTTGAAATAAAGAACAAGCCCAACGACTACAACCCTCAGAATGGGTTTATCGAGACATCCAATAGTAATTACACGCCTACGGATTATCCTTATCTGGATGCCATTGGCTATACCTGGACAGATCCCTATCGCTGGGCGAGGGCGAGCGAGGTTCTGGATTCCGGTCGTAAATTCAGCATGACCGATATGGTCGAGCTGCAACATGATTATCTTTCCATTCCGGCCCGCAGTCTGGTGACGTTTTTCGAAGACATTAGAATTGACGATCCACAGATAGAAACCGCAAGGCAGATGTTGCTGAACTGGGATTTCGTTTTAGATAAGGATTCCATTGAAGCGGGAATATACATTGCATTTGAGAGACAGTTGCTGGAAAACATTGAAACACTAAAAGTGCCAACAGTGGCCAGTGATTATTTGACTGTTGGAATGAAAACCACCATAGATATGTTGTTAGCTCCAGATGGGGATTTCGGTAGCGATCCTATTGCGGGAAGAGATCAGTTTCTTATCGATACGCTTTCCCAGGGCGTAGCCACTTTGAGAGAGAAGTTGGGCACAAATATCGAAGACTGGGTATACGGGCAGTTAGATTACAAGCACGTACTTTTGCGCCATCCTTTGGCCACAGCTGTTAACGATGAAATTCGAGATCGTCTAAATGTGGGCCCCGTGCCTCGTGGTGGTAGTAGCTTTACTGTGGGCAATACAGGCAGCGGAGATAATCAAACATCGGGTGCCTCCTTTCGAATCTTTATCGACACTCGTGACTGGGATAACACTTTGGGAATGAATACTCCGGGTCAGGTAGGAGATCCAGATAGCCCTCTCTATGACAACCTATTTGATCTTTGGGCCAATGACAGGGTTTTTCCGGCGTTCTATTCCAGAGAAAAAATTGAAACAGTTTTGTATGAGAAGATCGATTTGATTCCGGACAACTAAATTTAGGAAATCAGAACTTATAGTCAGAAATTGAAATCAGAGTTGATCGCGTATCAATAAGAACATCGCGCAAAGCACCAGAAAACCAAGGGCATAAATACCAATCATCCCCGACTGGGAGATGAGTTGTCCGACTGAACCCGCTTCTTGGGTAAGTTGAAGTGACAGGCTCGAAGTGAGCTGATTTGCAGTTTGTTCTGCAGGTAGTGGGAGCACGGAACTGATCCACGATGTAAGCACTCTGGCCACTGACTCGAGAGACTGTAGCAGGGCGCGAGGAGATCCGAAAACAGAAGCGAGTAATAACCAAGCCGCTCCCATGCCCATGAAGACGTGCTCGCGCTTCACTGGTGGCTTGTAAAGTTTTTGGCCAAGCCGGCTACTGAAACCCCTGTCTGCAATTACTGCTGGTTGAGCGAGCAACACATCAAGGGGATCGATTTCAGATTTTTGGTGGGAGTCAGTCATTGTTTAAGACGCCTGTTCCATTTCATTTTTTAAAGTGAGAATCTCTCTAAGTTTCTCCTTACCCCTGAGAATGCTTGATTTTACCGTGCCCAGTGGCAGTTGCAAAATGTCAGCAGCTTCCTGATGGGAATGACCATAACCATGGCACAAGGTGATACTGGCATTCTCCTGTTCGTTTAGCTGTTGCATAGCGTTTTCCAAATCTATTTGCTGTGAAGACAAGTTTTCGTAATTGTCTTCTAATATTTCGTGTTGTGCGGAGAACTCATCGGTGACTTCTGTTCGCCTTTTGCTGCTTCGGATATGTTGCATGAAACAGTTATAGGCAATTCGAAACAACCATCCCTGAAAACTGCCCTTACCCGCGAATGTGCTAAGTCTGCGGTAGGCACTGATGAAAGTCTCCTGTGCCAGGTCATCAGCAAGATCGTAGCTCTTGCTGAGGCGAACCAGAAATGCCCGTATCTTGCCCTGATGCAATTCCACCAGTGAGGAGAACGCGGCATTGTCCCGTTGCGTCAATGCGCGTTCTATTAATGAGGCTTCATCCTGCACTGGACTGGCGATGGATCTCTCCGCTTTCTAGGCGTTGTCAGGCTCGCGTAAACGTAGCTTGCCAGATATCAGGTATGCGATTCCAACAAACATTGGGATCAACGTAAAGGCGACGCCTTCGGCATCAGGGGCAGTCATCACTCCAAGTGTAATTGGAATACCTATGGCCAGCCAGATCAGTCCCAACCGATAGTCGGATTTGTATCCTGTAACGCCTCCGGATTCCAACATCTTCAACATCTCGGGATCGACCGCTCCGCCTATCTCCGCGAGCTTGATGAGAGTTGCGTATTTTTTGCTCTTCATCTTGTTTAAATAATACAGTGTGACTGCGGGTAGCACGCCGAATATTAGTATTATCGCAATTATAGGAATGAATGCTTCGTTCATCGTTATTCTCCGTTAGTGGTTTACCTGTAATTAATGTACAGATGCACGGTGCGATGCATTTGGATTCATTCATTTCGACTTTATTCTCCGAAATCATGAATCTCGATAGGAATGAGCTCCAGGCTAGGATTCTGCGGCCGGCAAAGCACAGGGTTTTGTGGTGCTCTGGAAGCTAAGCAAATGTAGCCGCTGCGATAGGTCTTGCTCCTTTATACTATTCCTAATTCTTTCAAGGACTTATACCACGAATAGTGACGTCTTTGCCAATGCGCCAGATTGCTATCTCCATTTTGTTAATGGCGGGCGGCGGGTCGGCAGGGGGTAGGTAATAGGCAGCACATCAGACCTTTGATATAGTCCATGAAATGAGATCATCTTTAGCATGCGGAATTAAATAAAAGGTATATAAGAATGAAAAAACCGAATCTGGGAATTTTCAGTTTGTCACTGAGTTGCATATTGATGGCATTGTCTTCAGTTACATTTGCAGTTGAAGACGTGGATCCTGCCCTTGCTGAGATTACAAATTTCCGTCAGTACAGTGACACCTTTGCCAGTGCTGGCCAACCCACGCTTGAGCAGTTTCAAACAATCGCCGATCACGGGTTCGAGCGCATCGTTTATATCGCTTTTACCAATAACCCAAATGCCTTGCCGGATGCCGATCAAGTTGTGAAAGGCCTGAATATGGAATATATGCACGTACCGGTGGCATTCGACAATCCACTGCCTGATGATTTCTATGCTTTTGCTGATTCCATGCGGCGTAACACTGGCAAGAAGACTTTATTGCATTGTCAGGTGAACGCCAGAGCTACTGCTTTCAGTTTCCTTTATCGGGTGATCTACGAGGACGTAGCCGTAGCCGATGCCAAGGCTGATATGAATACAGTATGGCAACCTAATACGGTTTGGCGTGACTTTATATTTGAAGTTCTAGCGCAAAATAATGTGTCGCCAGACTGTGAAGATTGTGACTGGACGCCACCTCCGCCACGAGGACAGTAGTAACTCAGGAGTCTAATCTGGATTTTGGGCGAGGTCTAAAGCAGCAGTGCTTTGTTGCCTATCTCGCCGCTAATTTTGCGGCCTACTTAGATTCTTCACTAGACGAAAAATCCTCAATCCACTGAGTAGCCATTTCCTGCCCAGCCAATATTTGCTCGGTGCTGAGCATTTCCCGAAACAACACCAGATTGGCTTGAGCGTTTGGATCGCCGCTGGCCGCTGCTATGCTGAACCACTTGTACGCCACCGCAAAGTCACGACTTACGCCTCTACCATTTGCATACATCGCTCCTAGGCTATACTGAGAAACAAGGTCGCCCAGATCGGCAGCTCGTTGAAACCAGTCGAGGGACAGCTCAAGGTCGACTTCCGCACCTTGGCCGGTCATGTACATTACCCCCAGATTATATGAAGCGTTGGTATTTCCCTGTTCTCCTGCCAGTGAAAACCAGTAAAACGCTTTTTCAAGATCTATTTCTACACCCGTACCTGTTGAGTACATATTCCCCAGTTCGAATTGAGCATCAGACTGACCTAGTTCGGCAGAAGCCTGCAGTGCAGTTAACGACTCCGAAGATGCTGGTTCTGCTGCAAAGCTTTGAGAACAAGAGACGAGAACTGCTGCCGAGATCAGGAAATGCTTAAGAGGTTTGTTCATTCAGGTTTCCAGAGAAATAATACGTCGCTCAATTATATTCGAGTTAAGCTTGATTGTGCTGTTCTTCATCATTATCAGGGTAGGAATCGATTATGGAGCTATTGAGTTTCGAAGTTACTGAATTTCGAAGGTAACAAACAATATGTCCGCGAGAATGCCAATAAGCATAAAAGGAACAATAAAGCCGTGAAAGCGGGGGTTCTTGGTCTGAATCGCTATCAATTCTCTAGACACTTAGCAGCCTCTGTTGATAACGCTCTTCATACTTTACAGGCGACAGCTGATTATTGGAACTGTGCCGTCGTTTGCTGTTATAAAACATTTCAATGTAATC
>Ga0233439_10000145_pt1 | contig 117459 bp, 118 predicted proteins | sample SI_123_September_6_FD_182713 | JGI IMG/M metagenome (GOLD analysis project Ga0233439, IMG submission 182713) | Seawater microbial communities from Saanich Inlet, British Columbia, Canada - SI_123_September2016_100_MG | ecosystem: Environmental > Aquatic > Marine > Inlet | place: Canada...
CTTGGATCAAATCCAGATTCCTATCGGAAAAATTCATTTTCTCCAGCGGGATGGGTTTGCTGGCTGCAAGAATTCGAAGGACGGCATCCTCATTTCCGCCAACTGTAGGGCACGTCGCAACCCGATACTCAATGTCCTTGCGTCCATATTTCATTTTTATTTTTCCATCCTGAGGCATTCGTCGCTCTGCAATATCCAGTTTGGACATGATTTTGATTCGAGAAATAATCGCTTGTTTATAAAGATAAGGAATTTCCTGATAAACACGGCAAGCCCCGTCTTTGCGAAATCGGACTTTGACTGGTTTTTTTCCTGTTCCAGGTTCAAGGTGTATATCTGAGACCCCTTGATCGTAGGCGTCTGTCAAAACTTTATTTACCAGTCGGACAATGGTGCTGTCTGTTTCGCTGATAGCATTTACCTCACTATCCTCTTGACTGGTGTCGACAACTTCAGCACTTTCGTCTTCTAACGCATCTAGTAAGCTGGACATCTCCTCGGTTTTTAATTCTTCTACAGTATTTGATTTTGCCTCGTCTTCGGTCATTGCAGAGAGTAAGTATTCTCGGATATCAACTTTTAACGCGACCTTGAGTTCCAGTTTTTTCTTAGGAAAGATCATTTGAATGTTCTGGATTCTATCCTTATTGGTCGGGTCATCGGTTAGGATGACTGTGCTGGTTGCATCATTCTGCAATGGAACCCAATGGTTTTTAGCCAAATAGTTTTTGTTTAAGCCGGTAAAGTTTGACTGGGGTAGTACAATAGAGTCATTGAACCCCTGATAAGGGAGGCTGTAATAAAGTTCCAAAGCTTTGCCAAGGTCTTTTCGCTTTAATTTCAGGTCACCAATTAAAACCGTTTCCATTTCCAATTGGTTTTTTCTAGCTTTGGAGGTCGCATTGTTTAATTCTTCTTGAGAAATTATTCCGCTTTCTACCAGGTAACCAAATTTTGTGCGCTTTTGTCGATTGATTTTCTGCTGGTTAAAAAATGCCAGGGCTAATGTTTGAGCGATGATCTTGGCATTACGTTCATCAAAACTTGTAAACTTATCACCATGCTTTTTGTTTACCAATTGAAGAACACCCATTAGCTCCTCCCCTTGAAGCAAGGGGTAGACGAGCATGGATTTAGTTCTAAGTCCTGTTTTTTTATCCCAGGAACTATCAAACTTTAAGTCAGGGTGAAATGATTTCAATTCATTTTCGTCATAGACATCGTGGATGTTGAGCGGCTTTTTAATTTGGGCTACACATCCTGATATGCTTTTCTCGGAAATTGGGACGCGAATTTCATTCACCTGGGATCCGGATTTAGATTTGGAATATATCTCATTGCGAACTTCATCAATCGCATAAATGGTAATTAGGCCCGTGTCAAATAACTGTAGAATGGGTAGTTGTAATTCCAATAGAATCTCATCAATGGTTCCGGCCGAATGGATGGCATGGGCGGTGTCTTGAATCTTGGTCTCAAGGTCTTCTACCTCTAGCTTTACCAGAGCGCGACCCAAAGTGGAGGAGAGATCTTTTGCTTGCCTAATATATCCTTCACTGAAACCATTGCCTGATTCATGATTGATGCACTCAATTACTCCCATTAATCTTTTGTTGTAAGGTAGTGCTACTACAAGAGCCGATCGAGTTTCGAATTCAAATTTTTCGTCCCAGGATTTATCAAGTTGCAAGTCCGTGTGATATTTTTTTAATTCTTCCTTATCGTAAGCATTTCCGATATTCAAGGTTTTTCCTGTGGCGGCCACAAAACCCGCAAGACTTTTTGAGGATATATCGAGACGGATCTCTTCAAATTTATCGCTTTGAAAGTTTCTTGAGAAAATTTGCCTCTTTTCCCTATCAACAGCAAAAACGGTAACGGCCTGGCAATCGAATAGTTCTTTTAGTTCTTCCGTTAACGAGAAAAGTATTTGCCCCATGCTTTCGCCAGAAACTATTTTATTTATAACGGGTCTGGAACGATCGCTGGTTCTTCTTCCGCGAGCATCCGTTTCTAAGGGGGTTTTATCTGCAGTTCTTCTCTTGACCTCGGGAATTGCCTCATCAATAGTTTCAGCAGCCTCAATATTTATTGAAGCACTATCCAAATCAGATCTAGAATCATTCCCGTTGCCTTCTGACGATTCAGATTTTTTATTTTTAGAAAACAGTCCCATTTTAAGCTTTTGATAGTGAAAATTATTGTATAAACCCAGCTTCAATCCTACTACCCTGAATGCTAAAACTCAAGCTGATTAAAGTTCGAGGATTTGTGAAGCTATTGAAAAAATGAGAATTAGCCCTATGTGCTGGCTATTGGGCTGCGAAAGGTATGTTGATTGTATGGAATGGTGAAGAGGGAGGAGTTATACATCCAAGTCTTGTGCGAATTCTGCTTTTTCTTTAATAAAGTTATATCGGGTTTCAGCATTTTTCCCCATTAATTGGGAAAACGTTTCACTGGTTTTTTCTTTATCTCTCAGTGCAACTCGAATTAAGGATCGAGATTTTTTATTCATCGTTGTTTCTCTTAAGTCAGAAGCCGGCATTTCCCCCAAGCCTTTAAACCGGCCTATTTCATATTGGCTTCCATTGAGACTATTAATAATTTCATCTTTTTCTTCCTCGGTGACTGCATAATAAAGCTTTTTGCCAACATCAATTCGATACAGGGGGGGCTGCGCAATGAACAAATGGTTGTTTTGTATTAACTCAGGCATGTAACGATAGAAAAATGTAAGTAGAAGGGTACAAATATGAGCTCCATCCACATCTGCATCGGTCATAATAATTACTTTCCCATAACGTAATTTATTGTAATCAAATTTATTCAGCATTCCTGTTCCACAAGCAGAAACAAGGTTTTGAATTTCTGTGTTGGCTAGGATTTTAGCCATAGTTGCAGTTTCAACGTTGAGGATCTTGCCGCGAATAGGGAGGATTGCCTGGGTTTTGCGGTCTCTTGCCTGCTTGCTGGACCCACCCGCTGAATCTCCTTCGCAAATAAATAATTCAGCCTGGTCTTTATCTGTTGTTGCGCAGTCAGACAGTTTTCCCGGTAGGTTTAGACGGTGTGAAATGTTAGTTTTTCGCTGAACCGCTTCTTTGGCTTGCCGAGAGGCAATGCGCGCTTGTGCAGATAAGATGACGCGACTGGCCAAAGTATCTCCTAGAGTCTGATTTTCATTGAGAAAATGCTCTAGAGAGTGTTTGACAACCACTTCAACCTGAGATGTGATTTCAGAGTTTAGCCGTCCCTTTGTCTGCCCTTGAAATTCGACTTCGCCTTGTAGATAAACATTGATGATCGCGACCAACCCTTCACGGACATCATCGCTGGTGATGGAGGAAATTTCTTTAGGAAGAAGCTTTCTTCTTTCGATGTAGGCACGCATGGCTTTCGTTGTGCCATTTCGAAAACCATTTTCATGAGTTCCGCCATCGATAGTACGGATTGAGTTTGCAAATGAAAGAACCTGCGTGTCCGTGTTTGGAGTCCATAAGAAAGCGGTTTCCAGTTTTAATAAGTTATCTTCCTTCTCAACATAAATAGGGCTTTCCATTAAAGTAGACTTTTGACCCACGATCTTTTTTATATAGTCCCGGATACCATCTGGATAATGATAGGTATGGACATTTTTGTTCTCAGTGAAGGTTATTTTTAATCCTTTATTGAGAAAGGCTTTTGATTCAGCCCGTTCCATAATTAATTTTGGGCTGAATTCAATTTTAGGGAATATTGCAGGATCGGCCTTGAAATAAACAGTGGTTCCATAAAGTCGTGCGGGTTTTCCCTTTTTAAGCTTGGTTAGTGGTTTTCCCTGTGCATAGGATTGAGTCCATTCGAACCCATCTCGCCGGGAAGTGGCTGTCATAGTTTCTGAAAGGGCGCACACCACAGCCATGCCGACCCCATGCAGCCCACCTGATACTTTGTAATTTCCTTGTCCAAACTTGCCACCTGAATGGAGAGTGGTGAAAAGTATCTCCATGGCGCTTTTTTTTGTTTTTCTATAAAGGTCTACTGGTACCCCTCGGCCATTATCTTTAATGGTAACACCCTGATCAGAGTCCAGAGTGATTTCAATATTATCGCAATGGCCATTGAGAGCTTCGTCAACACTGTTGTCGAGGATTTCCCATAATAGATGATGTAGTCCGGTGGATGAAGTTGAACCAATATACATCCCCGGCCTTTTACGTACGGGGTCCAGTCCTTCCAGGACTTGAATATCTTTTGAACTATAATTCGTCATTTTGGATTAAGTAATTTTTATAATTGTTTTGCGTTTAGAAACAATGACACCTTGACTGCCTCGATTACATAGGCGGACACTTTTAACGGTGATATCTTTGTCTTTACCTGAGTCGAAAACAAGACTGACCTTGCCCTTAAGCTTGACAAACTTGAAGCCGACCAATTGGCTATCTCCCGGTTTCATTAATATGACACCTTTTCCAGACCCGGTTAATTGCGTAACCTGTTCGGTAGCGATAACTACGGCTTTCCCAATTGCGGTGGCAAGAAATACATGATCGTGGGTGACGGGAGCAAATCCGATCATTCGATCCTCGTTTTTCAGACTCATGATTTTTCTTCCTGATCGTGTGGTCTCACCTAAGTTAGAGATCGGGAAGCGAAAACCGAATCCATTGGCACTGGCAACCATATATTCTTCTCCATCATCGAAACCTAGAGAGCTTTGGCCGGATTTTTGTTTCCCTTCTTCAGGAGTTGCTGGTAAACGGATCATGCCAATTACTTTTTCTCCATCGGAAAATTTAAAAAGGCTTTGTATGGGCTCGCCGAATCCACTTCTTGTGTGTGGCAGATTGTAAACTTTAGTCACATAAACAACTCCAAAAGAAGTAAATATTCCTAGCAGGTCTTTTGTATTACAGGGAGTTGTGCTTAATAGTTGGTCATTTTCCTTGAATTTCAGAGTTGATGGATCGTTCAGTGTTTTTAACTTACGTATCCATCCGTTCTGGCTAATGACAATATTGACATCTTCATGTTCAATAAAGTCTTCGGCATTGAACTCTATGTTTTCACTGGCACCGAATTTGCTTTTTCTCTTATCCCCATACTTTTTATCTATCTCCTCAAGCTCTTTACGAACTTCGTCTGAAATCTTTTTCGGCGATTTAAGGATGGATTCGATTCTCTTTTTCTCTTTTAATTTTTCTTGTTGCTCGGCGATGATTTTGTCCATTTCCATGGCTACCAAACGATAGAGTGGAAATTCGAGGATAGCACTGGTTTGTTCATCATCGAGTTTGAAATGTTTTTGGATTTTCTCGTGAGCTTCTTTTCTCGATTTGGAAGAGCGAATTAGTTTTAAAGCTTTATCGAGATCAGCAAAAACTACGGCAAACGCAGCAAGAATATGCAGTCGTTTTTCGAGAAGAGCGAGCTCATACTCAAGGCGACGTGTGACAACCTGCTTGCGGAACTTCAGAAACTCCTGACAAATATCGATCAATGATAATCGTGCCGGTTCACCATTAGGTTTTAGACAGGTAAAATTTATTTGAAAGTTTGACTCCAAATCCGTGTGCTTGAATAGATAGCTCATTAATTTTTCTGGATCGGAGGTGTTTTTTATTTCCAGAACAACACGAACTTTTTCATCACTTTCATCGCGGACGTCGGTCAGAGGTGCCAGTTTTTTAGCGATAATTATCTCAGCAATTTTTTCAATCAGCCGTGATTTGTTGATTGCGTATGGAATAGATGTGATGATTATTTGCTTCTTACCGCGTGGAAGGTTTTCAATTTTCCATTCGCCGCGAATCTTTACTGCTCCCGAACCTGTCTCATAAGCTTTTCGTAGTTCCGCCTTGCTATTTAAGATGATGCCTTGAGTGGGGAAGTCCGGTCCCTTGATATATTTCATCAATGAGGCGACCGTTTGTTTCGGTTCGTCTATTAGCGAGATCAGGGCAGAAAAAACTTCATGTAAATTATGGCTGGGAAAAGAACAGGCCATACCCACTGCAATACCAGATGATCCATTGATCAGTAAATTGGGAATGCGCGATGGCAACACCACAGGTTCTTTAAGGGTGTTGTCGTAGTTGGGGCGAAAGTCCACCGTGTCTTTTTTGATGTCGCTGAGCAAAAAAGCAGTGATAGGAGTCAGCCGGCCTTCTGTATAACGGTAAGCGGCAGGGGAATCACCGTCCATCGATCCAAAGTTTCCCTTACCATCAACAAGAGGGTAACGCATGGAAAAATCCTGGGCCATTCTAACCATCGACTCGTAAGTCGAAGAGTCTCCATGCGGATGGTATTTACCTAAAACCTCACCAATAATTTTGGCAGATTTTACATGTTTGCTGACCGCATTCATGCCCATGCTTTCCATCGCGTACAAAATTCTGCGATGGATAGGTTTGAGTCCATCACGGACATCGGGAAGAGAGCGAGAAACTATCGTTGAAAGGGCATAGGTCAGAAACCTTTTTTCAAGTTCTTCCTGTAGGTCTGATGTTGTTTCCTGCCTCATTTTTCAGTTAAATCTAAAAGGTTATTTGTATAGAAAAGCGAAAAGGTTATTTTCCGACTTGACGTTTCAGGATGGCGATCTTATTAGTTTCCTAGTGACGGAGGTACTTTAAAGCTTCCTGTTTGTTTAAATTATTAAAGCTAAATAAATCAAAGGGTTAATTCAATTTCACCACTAGAGTTGAAATAGTACTTAATTTAAGGATTACAATATATTGTATGCCAAAGTCAAATATATACAATATGCAGTATTGCAAAGCAAGCAAATTCAATGATTAAAGTGGTTTTGCGCGATTAATACCAAATCTGCCCATTGAGCTTTGAAATCCTTTTGGATGAAGATCCATCCTAAAAGAGCCGGATAAACTATCTGGTTTTCAAGTGGCGAATACCCATATTTACTGAAGATTTCCGGAAATGGACTACCATTTGCGGTGTTTTTTTTCATTTTAGGAGCAATTATGTCTGACCCCAAGTTGCAGGAAAAAATAATTGATGCACTGAAAACGGTTCAAGACCCTGACCTTCATAAAGATATTGTCAGTCTTGGGTTTGTTAAAAATATGGAACTGGATGGCGGGAAGGTTAAATTTGATGTTGAACTTACAACCCCGGCCTGTCCTGTTAAAGAACAACTGAAGTCAGAATGCGAAACAAAGGTTCAGGCTATTGAAGGGGTGGATAGTGTTGATGTCAATATGACAGCAGTGGTTCGTTCTACCCAGCACACTCAACCCGTTTTAACGGGAGTTAAAAATATAATTGCGGTAGCGAGTGGGAAAGGGGGCGTGGGTAAATCAACCGTCAGCACCAACCTTGCAATTGCTTTGTCCATGACCGGTGCCAAGGTGGGATTGATGGATGCAGATATTTATGGTCCCAGCATTCCACAAATGATGGGCATTCCGATCAGTTCGCCAAAAGTTGGAGAAGAAAATAAATTTTTTCCGCACGAAAAATATGGCTTAAAAGTAGTTTCGGCGGCATTTTTAACTAAACAAGGACAGCCGTTGATGCTTCGCGGACCCATGCTGGGTGGGATCATTCAGCAGTTCCTGCAAAATGTGGAATGGGGCGAACTGGACTATCTGGTTATCGATTTACCTCCAGGAACCGGCGACGTCCAATTGACTTTGACGCAGAAAGCCCCCTTGTCAGGCGCAGTAGTGGTAACTACTCCGCAGGAAGTCAGCCTTATTGACGCGGACAAAGGTGTCAAAATGTTCCAACAGGTAAAAGTTCCATTGCTGGGCATTGTTGAGAATATGAGCTATTTCGTTTGTGACGGCTGCGACAAGAAACACACAATATTTAAAGAGGGCGGCGGGCAAAAACTTGCCGACACCTTCAATATACCTTTACTTGGAAAAGTTCCCATAATCTCGGCCGTTGTTGAGGGTGGAGACTCAGGTGTGCCCATAGTGATGAGTGACGCAAATTCACCAGCCAGTCTGGCTTATAAAGAGTTGGCAGGGCAGGTGGCGGCTCAGTTGAGCATCAATCAGTCCAAAGACGATACAGTAGACGCTTCTTTTGAATTAGCCTGGAAAAGCTAACCGGCTAACGCCGGGGGTAATAGGTCGATACTCGTTATGCGGACCAACTATTTGGTACTGAGCTTAATTTAAAATCTAAAAAATGGATAAGCGATTATGGCAGCTCCTGCTCCCAAAAATATAAAACAGGTAAATGAATCTACGCTGGGTATTTCTTGGAATGACGGACATGAATCTGAATACCCTGTAAAAATATTACGAGAACATTGCCCTTGCGCAAACTGTATCGATGAGTGGAGCGGAAAAAAATTAATTGAACCCGGTTCAATTCCGGATTCCATTCGCCCGCAGAATTTAAAAGCGGTGGGGCTTTATGCGATCCAGTTTTATTGGAATGATGGTCATGATACCGGGCTTTACACTCACGAATTGCTCCGGCAACTCTGCCCGTGTTCTGCCTGTGTGAGTAAAAATTAAGAGTTTTTTCAGAACCCTAAGTGGTTGAATTTTGTAACAATTTCGAGACATGAACGAAGCAAAATTGCAATATTGGAGTGACATAATAAAGATGGATGAAAGTCCTTCTGCCAATACCTCCCCCCTCACTTTTCTCAAATGGTAGAGGGATTTTCACCCTAAATTAAAATTACGAGTGCTAAACCCCCATACAGGTTAAGTGCTCCGACCCGAACGGGAGCGGTGGTCAGGCCGCTCCCGTTTTTTTATTGCCGCGTGTAGCTCGTTATCCCTTTCTTCGCCTTATCTAAAAATACTTAGTTATTTCGGTTTTTACCGAATCTTATGGGTTGTTCAGTTTCCGTATAAGCACTATAGTGCAATCGATATAAGCTTCCGTTCTGTCGCCTTTTTACCTGCTTCAGCAGGTTTAATGCTTTTAAATGCGTCAGACTTAAAGTTTATCTATTGCAAATCTTATGGGGAGAAAGATTATGCGCCGCCTACCTGTATCTATTTCAATTCTTACAGTTCTATTTTTCATTTTCAGCCTTACCTCTAATATTTTGATTAGTGATCCCGCAGCTGCGCATGCCGATGATAGAAAAGTAATAAAGAAAAAAATCAAAAAGAAAGTCACCATCAAAAAGACAGATGGCCAAATAACGATCAAGAAAAAAGTTAATATTAAAAAGGTTGTTAAAAAAGGCGGTCGACATGATGACGATAAAGACAATGATCGTCGTGGAGGCAATGGTGTCCCAAAACAAATTCGGAAACTAAACGCAAAGCTGAACGCTTTACAAACTCAAGTCAACACGATTGAATTGACACCGGGTCCTCAAGGAGAACAGGGCGATCCTGGTCCAGTAGGACCTCAAGGCCCTGCTGGGAATGATGGTGCCGACGGGGCGCAAGGTCCGGTGGGTCCGATAGGTGCAACGGGTGCAGCAGGAACGAATGGAACAAATGGTGCTGATGGTGCTGACGGGTCAGCTGGGGCTGACGGTCAGAATGGAGTTAATGGTCAGGATGGTGCAGATGGAGCGCAAGGTCCGGTGGGTCCGATAGGTGCAACGGGTACAGCAGGAACGAATGGAACAAATGGTGCTGATGGTGCCGACGGCCAGGATGGAGTTAATGGTCAGGATGGTGCAGATGGAGCACAAGGTCCGGTGGGTCCGATAGGTGCAACGGGTGCAGCAGGAACGAATGGAGCGAATGGAACAAATGGTGTCGACGGCCAGGGTGGTGTAAATGGTCAAGATGGTGCAGACGGAGCGCAAGGTCCAGTTGGTTTAACAGGACCTGCCGGGGTTGCCGGTCCACAAGGCCCGCAGGGAAACCCCGGAACACCAAAGCTCCATTATGTTACAGGACAAGATGTACAGGATGGAAGAGATGACGGGATAATTACGGGTCGGGTTTTAAGTTTTATCAAAGAAAGTTCCACCTCTTTATTAAGAGTGACTTATTCCGATAACATACGCGTACATTCTGCTGGAACGTCTTTTCAATGGAAGGTTCTTTTGGATGGAGCGGGAACCAATATAATTACTTCTCTGCATAACACAGCATCCGGTAACGTAAGTGTTAATTCGCATCGGCAATCTACCGTAATAGGATATTTATCTGGTGTTCCTGCAGGGGTTCACACCTTGAGTGCAAGAGTTACCCAGATCGGGGGTACTCCGGGTGGTGATGCCTTCACCGGTTGGAATTCTACTTTTCTCTTGCAGGCTGAGGAAATAGAAAATCCTGTGACTCTCACGACAGGATTGGTAGGGTACTGGCCTCTGGACGGAAACTTTCAAGATCATTCAGTAAGTGGCATCCACGGAAGTCCGAACGGCAATGTCGGGACGACCGCCTCGAATGTAAAATTCGGCCAGTCGGGAACTTTCGATGGCAATGGTGATTACATCCGCGTGGCAAATAATCCGGCATTTACCTTTGGCGCGGGTTCTTCGTTCACACTTTCTGCCTGGGTGTGGCCGAATACGACCACGGGTGTGCATCGAATCATCACCAACGACGAAAATGGATTTGACCTCAGAATTATAAGCAATCAATATCAGTTTGAATTTAAGCCTTCCGGGCAGCCTGGGCAAAGTCTGATTTCTTCGATTCCCCCTGTTGGAGGTCAATGGAGTCTGGTGACTTTGGTCAAAACGCCCTCTGTAATTACCATCTATGTAAACGGCATTGCTGGCGGCACACTGGTTATTGCTGATGGACCTCTTTCCAGTACGCATGACCTCACTATTGGCTCGTACACACCAGGGACCTCGGAGTTCTTTAATGGCCTCATGGATGATGTGGCGATCTGGAATCGGGCATTGACCTTCTCCGAGATCACTCAACTTTTGAGTCAGCCGGTGTTGCCTTAATAGTTTTTTAATTTTAGCTTTATCAAAAAGTCCTCTCTTTTGTTTAGAGAGGGCTTTTTATTTTTCTATCTTTCTCGATTTTCCATTTTCATCTATCGCGACATAGGTGAAAATAGCTTCAGTGACACAATAGCGTTCGGCGGCTCTTTCGTGAAGCACCGGCTTGACCCAAACTTCAATTTTAAGAACTATTGAAGAATTGCCGATTTTCGTGCACTTGCCATAACAGCAAACCACATGTCCTACATTGACGGGTTTGTAAAAAGTTATGCCATCGACTTTAACAGTGACGACTCGACCTTGCGCGATTTCTTTGGCGAGAATGCCGCCACCGATATCCATCTGCGACATGATCCAGCCGCCAAAAATATCTCCATTGGCATTGGTGTCCGCCGGCATGGCCAGGGTTCTTAGTAAAAGATCACCATCGGGGTCTCTCTGCTCATCTGTCATTAGTGTCTCCTGAAATTCTAAAAGAGAAATTATACCTTAGTTGGCTTTTTGGGAAATATTTTAGTTGGGGATTTCGGAGGGTTGAGTTTTTATTTTCTCACCTTTAAGTTTTTCTTTAATGGTTTGCACCAACGAATAAAATGATGGGGCGAGTAACGTGCCGACGATTGCAGATGCGAGCATTCCCCCCAGAATGATAATTCCTGAAAATTGCCGCTGTGATTATGCGCCATTTACAAAGACAGGGGGTTAAGCCACCCTGGATCGCCACGCTCCCTCGGGTCGTTCGCGATGATGTGCGGAGGAGTTATACAAAAGTCTCCTTCATAAAGGGGGCAAGTCGCTCCTTGGCTACATGTTGTTGTTACGGGACCTTGGTAAGAAAAGCTTGTGGTGATTCACCGGAAGCCCCTCAATCCCCCTTGACAGGGGGAAGTTAAGAGGATTTCGTAATATGCCAAAAGGGTGTGGTTCGCTTTACGGGCACCGACCTCATCACCAGCGGCGGTTCCGTCGCTACATGCCGACTTTTTCGCGGACCTCATCCATTAGTTTTGCGTCGATCGTTGTTGCACCTTTTTCAACAGCGTAATTGATGACGGTCTTTTTAGCCATTCCGCGAACAAAAAAGGGAACCTTTTTGATTCGCTGTTCTGCTTCTTCAGTCCAGATGAGATCATCTTCGGGATTGGTGCTTTTGAGTTCTTCTTTGGCTTGAGCCAATGAGGAACTTACCGCTGCCATCGGGGATTTGCTGACATCCGTTGCGCCGCCCATTTCAACACCCAGTTTACTTACGAATTCGGTTTCAAAATTATTGGTTAACATGGCGATGCTATGTCCGCATTTTTTGCATTTGAACTTCATCGTCAGGTTTTGTTTTTCTTCTGGCATGATGCCATCTACCTGCACTTCCATTTTGACATCGCAAGGAATACAAAGGAATTTCATTACGCCTCCTAATAGGGAACTACTTTTTGATAAATTTTTCGATATTGTCAACCGTTTCAGCTATCGCTTTGCCGGTAACAGATTCTTTAAACTCGGTGAAGAAAAGTTGACCCGATTTACTTTGCGATACGCGTGTATCGAAAGGGATTTTACCTATATAGGGAATTTCTTTTCTTTCCGTTAACTTTTGTACGTCTTCGCCTTCAAATAGTTTACCTTCTTTTTCACAATGCGGGCAAACATAGGTAGCCATGTTTTCTATCAGGCCGATAATGGGCACGCCCATTTTGTTGTTCTTGGTGATAGATTTGGTCACGATATGCTGAGACAGCATGGAAGGGATGGTGATTTCTACCGCTCCTGCCAATTCTGGAATGAGAGACCGGATGTTGTCTATCCGATCACTTCCTGGAGGCATATCTATAAGCAGGTAGTCTAGCTCTCCCCAGTTGGTGTCTGCCAGTAGTTCGCGGATGGCTGTGGATTCCATAGTGCTGACCCATACGGCTGTAGCGTCGGCACCTTCGGTCCACATCACCGGTGTGTCTGCGGTTTTTAAAAGCATGTCCATAGACATGATTTTTATTCCCTGATAACCCTTTCCGGGTTCAATGCCATTGTCTTTAGTTTCCAGCTTTTGGTCGTTACCCACACCTAACAAATGACCGATGCTGGGTCCATTCAAATCTGCATCCAGTATTCCGACTTTATAGCCACGGTCTGCAAGGCATGAAGCCATATTGGCAGTGATGGAACTTTTTCCCACACCACCTTTTCCACTCATTAGAGCCACTTTATGTTTTATTTTGTCCAGGCGGGATCGTAGTTTCTCTCCCAGTTGGGTCACCTGTCCAATTATGTCTGATCCGCCATCGCCGACCAGATCTTCATAGGTTTTCATGAAAAAAACTCCTGAAATTGTGCTGAAAATTATTTTTATTTGATGCGTATTGGATTTTTAATAATAAAGGAAAACCCGCATATTTAAAAGACTTTCTTTGTTTTTAATGATTTTAGACCAACACGTAAAAATATATTTTTGTCTGTTATTGAAATTTAGGTTGACCTTATCCATTGGACTCATTTAAATTACAAGATTCATCAATGGTGATTCACCGTTGTGAAGCGGATCTCACTTAAATGGTATTGGAATGGATTTAACAGAAGAAGAAAAAGCATACATTAAGGAAGAGGAAACTCTTCTTGAGACCACTCTGGAATCTCTTTGCCAGCAGTTGCCACAAGTGCAGGCGGCGACGATCAATGCTAACCAGGCGGCTAGAGCGCTGACGAAGCAAGTGGTCAATGAGTGGAATGATGAAGAAAGACAACCTCTTATCTCTGATGAAGCGGTTGCACACTCCATTCTGGATATTCGCAAAAATAGCGACAAGGCATTGCTGGAATTGATTGAAGAGCCTTATTTCGGCAGGGTTTCAACTTTAGAAGATGATGGCAGTGAAGTTTCCTTCCTGATTGGTAAAAAAAGCAATATCGATGCGGGGATCGTGGATTGGCGGAATGGACCCATCGCGGCGCTGTATTTCAATTACAAGCAGGATGAAGAATTTTTCGAGGTCATCAATCAGAGAGAGCGTAGCGGAAAGATAAGGCTACGAAGATCCTTTAAAGTGGAAAACGGTCATTTGGTGCAGATAGATTCCCCCGAGGGCATTTTTCGTCGTAGCGAAACGGGCTGGGAAAAACTGGATGTGGATTCACAAATTGCGGCACACCGCTCTCGTGGTATGCATTCCAAAGAAAAAAGCCTACCCAGTATTCTATCTTTAATTACCAAAGATCAATTTGAGATGATCACTACCGACCCGGAACGCCCGGTGATCATACAAGGTTCTGCAGGTTCTGGTAAAACCACGGTCGCTCTCCACCGCCTGGCTTGGTTACTTCACGAAAATAACTCTCCGGTGAAAGCCGAAAAAACGCGAGTGATTGTAATGAATAAATCGCTGGCTGTTTATGTCAGTGCCACATTGCCTTCGATGGGTATTGAGGGCGTACAGACCACCACATTCAATAGTTGGGCCATGTCGATTATTCGAAAATCCGTTCGAGGCCAACCCTTTTTCAAGTTCTTGAATATCCCTTCTTTTGTGGAGGAGTTAAAGTTTTCTGAAGAAATTTTGAAAGCGCTTGCCGGTTGGGTTGATAAACAGGAACTCAATCTTGATGAAGAAATTAAAAAGCAGTTCGCAAGCCGCACCGCGCATCTGGATAATTGGATGAAGAGTAAGGGCAAGCCGCTTTTGCCTCGTTTGCGAGATTTTAGCCATGAGGTTAAGAACTCCAAACTTCCAGATGCTGAGAAACAGCAGAAACTAGGATTTATTAAGAAGCAGATTTCTAATTTGGAAGATTATTTACAGGATTTGTATAACCTGCTTTCTGACTCGGAACATCTGAAAAAATATTTGCCTGCTAACCCCAAGTTAGTTTCCAATCTCGAATATTTGAAACGTTTGACGGAGAAAAATCGACTTAAAAAGAATCTCGATTATTTTGATATGTCTCTGGTTCTGAGGTTGATCCAACTTAAAAATGGTGGCCTGCCAGATGGCAGTGGAGGAACCGTTTCTCTAGATCATATTGTCATAGATGAAGCGCAAGACTTTGGTCCTGTAGAGTTTGCAATAATGATGGGTGCGGTTAGTGATAAACGCCAGGTAACGATTGTGGGTGATGTCGCGCAGAAGATTCTGTTTGCAAGAAAGTTCATTGGTTGGAATCGAGTCGTTGAATATCTTGGTTTGGATGATGATGCAATTATTCAACTGGAAGTTTCATTCCGATGTACCGTTCCAATTATGACTCTGGCGCATAAAGTGGCGGGCGATCCTAAAAAGGTAGAGGGCAGGGCAGGTCCGGATCCCATTTGGCAGGAATCGGAAAACTATGTGGATCTGATAGAAAATCTTGCCGACTGGTCCCGCGGGCTGTTACGGGCCGATCCTTATAAACTTGTTGCGCTGATATGCCGGTACCCAAAGCAAGCTATGGAACTTAAGGAAGAAATGGAAGGCTATTTGCCCGGGGAAGTTCGTTTGGGACATAGAGACCAGTTTTCATTTGAGCCAGGTGTTCTTGTAACTAATATCCACCAGGTAAAAGGTTTGGAGTTTGATTCCGTTGCTCTGGTGGAACCGGATGAAGAAAATTACCCAGCGAAAAGAGAGGAAAGCCGCAATATGATTTATGTAGGTATCACTCGGACTCAGGAAGACTTGCTTCTCGCAACCATCCGTCCTTACTCTTCGGTTTTAGCGGGGCATTAATTTGGATAATTCCCTCCCTCTGACAAGGGGGGCGTGAAAAATATTTACGTTTTACTATTGCGAAAACAGGCGAGGGGATTATATTTAATTCTGAAGGTATTTGAGACCAATCCTTTAACAAAGGAGGTCGTTATAGAGACGGAAAATACACTGGAAGGCATTTGGGCCACTTTTAACAAAGGAGGTCGTTATAGAGACGGATAATCCACCATTGCATTTTAGTAAAACAAATTAAAAAATCCGTATATAAATATGGGTAGCCCGCCAAATAGGGTCGGGTAAAAAATAGAAAAAACGCGTTGAGTTGTTGCAACGCGTTTTTTATTTGTCTTGTCATTGCGAAGAGCCGAAGGCGATGCGGCAATCCAGAAAAGCTGAGCGGTTTGGTTTAGTATAATGGTTGTTTATTTGATTTAACCAGACGGAACCCAATATGCATGCAAGTTAGAAAATGAAAAAAAAATATCTTCTTTTAATTGAATATGAAGGCACGGCCTACCATGGCTGGCAGGTGCAAAAAAATGGGATTTCAGTTCAAGAGGTCGTGGAAAAGGCTCTGACTAAAATCACCAAAACCGAAACAAAGGTATTAAGTTCCGGGCGCACAGATGCAGGTGTTCATGCGGAAGGAATGCCGGCACAGTTTGTGACCGAATCGAAAATGAAACCGTTCCAATTCCTGTTTGCCTTAAATAGCCATCTTCCACTCGATATCACTGTTAGGGAAGTGCGCAAAGTTCCCATGGCATTCAATGCCCGTGGGTCTGCAAAACGAAAACTTTATCGTTACACTATTTTAAATCGTGATCATCCTTCGGCGCTTAATTATCGGCGCTCCTGGTTCATCCCTCATATTCTGGATGTTGCGGCGATGCGTAGAGCCGCAAAATATTTTGTAGGCAGGCACGACTTCACTTCTTTCCGGGCAGGCAACTGCAATGCCAAAACACCTATACGAAATTTGGACCGTGTGGAAATTTTTAAAGATGATGGTTTTCTAATTTTGGAGTTTGAGGGAAAGGGGTTCCTGAAACATATGGTGCGTAATTTAGTTGGAACTCTGGTTCATGTTGGAAGAAAAAGAATCCCCGCGAAAGAAGTTAAAACTATCCTCGAAGCCCGTAACCGGCAAGTCGCCGGTCCCACCGCTCCCGCTCAGGGACTTTGCCTTATTTATGTTAAGTATTAGCCTCTCATTTTTTTACCTTTGGAATTAAAAAGTTTGGCTTTGCAAGCGAAGAAGATTTTCTAATTTTTAAAAATTTTCTTGCATCGGAAAGCCCCAAGCAAACCTCAGTATAAAATTGGGAATTTCAATACTTTTTAACCGGTTCATACAAGGGAAACATCGGAATAATATAGGTATTGAGAAATATTTGGCTTGCGCTTATTTGGCGGGCTGTGCTATCGGTGCAGATAGGTTTGCTTAAGTTGGTTTGTCCATTTTATTTTTTATGTAGGTTTCTAAATATTATGTAAAAGGAAAGGCAATAGTATTTTCGAAGAGCATTTGTTAAAAAATATTGGTTGCAAATAACAGGAGGCGTTTTGGTAAATTTAAATGATGAGTTGGGTTTTTCCAGACAATTAGTTAGAGACCTGACTATTGCAGAACTACGGGTTAATCAAAAGGTTACTGCTTCAGAAGTTTTCCTCACAATTAGAGAGGAAGAAATTCTTTTCCTGGTGGCATCTGGTGAAAACAATAAAGATATCGCACGAGATTTATATTTGAGTCCTCATACCGTCAGGGGTCATTTATCCAGTATATTCAGAAAAATTAACGTTAAAACCAGACTGCAGGCAGCAATGTGGGTTAGTAAGTATCTTGAGTTTGTTGGAAGACGCCTAAGTAAAATTATCTAGTTCCCCTTAAAAACAGTACATTCGTACTATATCCGACTAGGCCAAAACCTTATAGGATTCCTGTGTCTATTTGAAGACATTATTCTCCAAATAGAAAATAAAAGAGGGAGGTTTGGAAATCCCACCTGATCTAATTATAGAGGGTGGCCTCCTGAAATATTTCTTATAGGAATCCTGATGGGGCTGGCACGCACAAATTTCCTGATTATAAATGCAGCTTGGCTGTTACTCCTTTTCAGTACCCCTCTTTATGCTGGCAACAGTATTGTTGCCATTCCCTTATTCGACTCAGAAATAATTCCCCAAAAAAATATTCCTCAATCTTTTAACTCAAGCGGAAAAACTAGATTGCAATTGGCTTCTATTAGCATCGACGGGGATAAAGATGATGATAAAGATAAGGACAGAGAATGTGAAAGAAGGAACTACCGAGGAAAGTGCAAGCCTATAAAAAAACTAAAAGTGAGAAACCTGCATAAACTCCAGTTTGGGGAAACCGCACCCAACCGAAGTGGGGGAACAAGAGTGGTCATCGAGCCCAGGACAGGAAGTAAAAAAGTTTTTAAGGGAGTTAATTTGGGAGGCGAACATGGTCCCGCCGAGTTTGAATTAAAAGGGCAACCCAATAAAAGATTTGTCGTTGATATTCCTGAAAAAATTGTTTTGCAGGGTAAAGCAGGCAGAGGGCCCAGGGTTTCCAAATTTACCGCTTACCTCGCTTCCAACAATCGCTCAAAGCACTCTAAAAAGAGGAAAAGACAGCTGATCGGTCATTTGGGGCGTGACGGAAAAGCAAAGCTTTTGATTGGCGGGACTTTGTTTTTGAAAAAGGGACGTATGACGGGAAAATTTAAGGCGCCGTTTGATGTGTTTGTCGAATATCTACCTTAGCTTGATGAGCTTTGTTGGAGGGCGTGGATTTAGGAGGTTCATTTTTTTATTCTTGGCGGTGACGTTCTTGTTTCCGTTGGGGGCGCGAACCATCGATGCGGGAACCTCATCAGCTGCCGGAAATGCAACAGCAGAAGTAAGCCCTCCGGTAAAGTTCAAACTGACAAATGAACTTGATTTCGGAAATATTCGGCCGGGAAATTTCGCTGGGACAGTGGTGATCACTCCGCATAACAGACGTTTTGCTACGGGTGGCGTGAAGTTGAGAGGGTCACGCAGAGTTTATGGGAAAGATAAAGACAGTGATAAAGAAAGGAATAAAGGCAGAAGCCACGGCCAATTTAGTCGGGCCAAGTTTAAAGTCTCAGGCTTACCTAATACCTTCTTCACAATTAAATTGGTAAGTTCTCCTGCTCTGCTAAAGAAAGGTCGGCGCTCGGTTCGCAGGAAAAAAAGTTTGGAGATTACGCAGCTTAAAAGTTTTAGCGTCACACAAAATCGTGAAGCTCGGATGGGGCGGTTTAATGCAGAAGGCAAAGACACCATTTATGTGGGGGGCACCCTTCAGGTTCCCGCCCGTGCCAAAAAAGGAAAGTATGAAGCTGAGGTTACGATTTTTATAGATTTTTGATTTCCTCTTATATTCAATTTGAAAATCAGAAGTGAGAAATGAATACAAAAAATAGGTTGAAAGTTGCAATAGCAGTTCTTTTGATGCTTGGCATGAGCGCATCAAGTGCTATGGCTGCGAGCACCACTGGAAAGGCCGAGGCTTCAGTGGTAGAGCAAATTAGTATTTTCCAACTTACGGAATTAAGTTTCGGCACGATGCTGCAAAGTAATACGGGTGGAACGATTTCTCTCACGCCTAAGGGAGACGCCACTTCTTCTGGTGTTCAGCTCGTTTCTGGAACCCAACGTGCAGTTTTCCTTGTCATTGGTGACTTTAATCGGGCTTACACCACAACATTGGACCCGTCAGTCGACTTGATCGGACCGGTTGGAGCTACCCCTATGAATGCCACTCTTACCAACGATAACGACGGGGTTTTTTTTCAAGGCGAGGGAGTTCCAATACTAGGAATAGACGAATTATTTATTGGCGGAACGCTCACTGTAGGGCGCAATCAGATTCCAGGTGTTTATAGCGGAACTTATAACGTCACGGTGGATTATTAAGATAAATAAATCGCATAGTGCGGTGAATTTTATTTGTAACCTGAGGTAAAGGAGTAAGAAATGAATGCAGAAAATAAATTGAAAGTTGCAATAGCAACTCTTTTGATACTAGGCATGAGCGCATCAAGTGCTATGGCTGCGGCCACTACTGGAACGGCCGAGGCTTCAGTGGAAGAGCAAATTAGTATTTCGATTTCCAAGGAATTAAGATTCGGTGAGCTGCTCCAAGATAATTTCGGTGGAACGGTTACTCTCAAGCCTGGGCCGAGTAATAACACGACCTTTTCTGGTGTTAAGCCCGTTATTGGATCTCAATTTGGATCTCAATCTGCACTATTTATTGTGTCTGGGGATGCTAATCGGGCTTTCACCACAACGGTGGACCCGTCAGTCGACTTGACCGGACCGGATGGATCGGCTCCTATGAATGCCACTCTTACCAACGCTAGCGACGGGGTTCTTGACGCATTTCAAAATGCCAATGTCTTTATTGGCGGAACGCTCACTGTAGGGGGCAATCAGACTATAGGTGCCTATACCGGAACTTACAACGTCACGGTGGATTATTAAGGTAGATGGCTTTTTGAAATTGTAAATTTGAGAATAGAAGTGGGTTGCCCATGATTTTTGAATGGTCCACCAAAAATTAATTGATAACAGAAAATTTATGCCGGTAACAGGTCCACAGCCTGAAGGATGTGAGAAAAACTTAATGAACCTCATGGGGTGGTTCATTCCATTTGTAACCAGATAATACAGGAGTGGGAAATGAATACAAAAAACAGGTTGAAAGTTGCAATAGCCGCTCTTTTGATGCTTGGCATGACCACCTCGAACGCCATGGCCGCCAGTGAAATTGGGACGGCTGATGTTAGAATTGCGGAGCGGATCACCATTGACAAAAAAGATGATTTAAGTTTTGGCGGCATGCTCCAGAGCGGTTCGGGCGGAACGATAACTGTTTCTGCTGAGGATGGAACTTTGACTTCTTCAGGGGTTCAGACGTTAACCCCTTCTACAGGCTCACGCGGAAGATTTTTTGTGAATGGTCAGCAAAATCGAACATATAACACTACGTTGGATTCTACAGTCACCTTGATCGGTCCGCCAACCTCAAACTCTATGACCGCCAGTCTAACCAGCGATAACAACGGGGTTTTTGGTATCTTTGGATTTGACAATGTGTTCATTGGCGGCACGCTAGATGTCGGGGTAGATCAGGCTCCGGGTCTCTATACCGGAACCTTTAACATCGCGGTGGATTTTTAAGGTGAGATTTGTATCTAGATGATCGTGAAAAAAAATGAATCGCATGGTGCGGTGCATTTTATTTAAATCTAAGAATCAGGAGTGAGAAGTGAATACAAAAAATAAGTTGAAAATTGCAATAGCAGCTTTTTTGATGCTTGGCATGAGCGCATCAAGTGCCATGGCCGCCAGTGATACTGGGACGGCTGAAGCTACGGTGGTGGAGCAGATCACTATTAGCAAAACTCAGGATTTGGGTTTTGGTGGCATGCTCCAGAGCGGTACGGGCGGTACGATTATTATTTCGCCTACGGATGGGGCCGTGACTCCATCGGGAGTGCAGACGACAGGCGCTACAGCAACACGTGGAGAATTTTTTGTGAATGGAGAGGATGGTCGGTCTTACAGCACAACGCTGGACGCGTCAGTCGACTTGACCGGGCCGGTTGGAGCTACCCCTATGACTGCCACTCTTACCAAAGATAACACCGGCGTTATCTTTGGAGGTGACATTCTTTTTATTGGCGGAACGCTTAATGTAGGGATCAATCAGGCTCCAGGTGCTTATACCGGAGCCTTTAATGTCACGGTTGATTATTAAGATAAATAGATTTTCGATAATGAATCGCATAGTGCGGTCCATTAAATTTTTAAACTGAAAGTAAAGGAGTGGGAAATGATTTCAAAAAATATGTTGAAAATAACCATAGCAGCTCTCTTGACATTGGGTTTTGGTGCCTCGAACGCCATGGCCGCCAGTGATACTGGGACGGCTGAAGCTACGGTGGTGAAGCAGATTACCATTAGCAAAACTCAGGATTTGGGTTTTGGTGGCATGCTCCAGAGCGGTACGGGCGGTACGATTACTATTTCGCCTGCAGATGGGACCGTGACTCCTTCAGGAGTACAGACGACAGGCGCTACAGCCACTCGTGGAGAATTTTTTGTGGATGGCGATCCTAATCGAGCTTACACCACAACGTTGGACCCCACAGTCACATTGTTTGGTGGATTTGGAGCAAGCCCTATGACCGCCGATCTCACCCAAGATAGCAATGGAGCTCTTATTCTCTTTGGGTCTGATGTCATATTTATTGGAGGCACGCTCAATGTTGGAGTTAACCAGAGTCCAGGTGCTTATACTGGAAGTTTTAACGTCACAGTCGATTATTAGAATGGGCTGAATTTTAAAATGTCTGGATTTGATTTTAGGAGTGGAATGTCCATGATTTTGGATGTTCCACTTCTTAGTTTTTTAATTCTGTGATCCCATCTCTATTTAAAGGGTTGGGAATTTTGTTTCGGAGGAAGGGCTCATGAAAGTCGTATTGGGTTTGTTTGATTCAAGCTTTTATTTTAAAGAAAAGGGGGGTCACCGGTGGATAGCTTTTTTATTGATGGCCTTGGTTTTTCTTTCTCCTGTTTTAGTCGTTGAGAAATCTGCGGGTCAAGGACAGAGTGGCCTTCAAGTTATTCCCACTCGAATTGTATTTGAAGGACGAAAACGCAGTGCCCAGGTGAATTTGATTAACCAGGGAACCAAAGCTGCTACCTACCGTGTTAGTTTTAAAAATATGCGGATGAAAGAAGACGGAAGTTATGAAGATGTTAAAGGTGCTCTTCCCGATGAAAAATTTGCTGAGGATCTCATACGCTATTCCCCTCGCCAGGTTGTCGTTCCGCCTGGAGAGTCCCAGACCGTGAGATTGATGTTGCGAAAAAAGCGCGATCTTCCGGCCGGAGAGTATCGTTCTCACATGTTGTTCCGCGCCATTCCACCAAAAAATACGGGAGAAGACATTGAGTCTCTGGCTGGTGGAAAGGGAGAGATCAGCATTCAATTGATCCCGATATTTGGCCTGACTATTCCCGTCATTGTTCGCCATGGTAAAGGGACAGCAACCGCCGCGATGGGAGATCTTAAAATCAATGAGCCAGAAAATCCGGGTGATTCCTCCACGATTTCCTTGAGCATTAATAGGCAGGGAGAGAGATCTGTTTTTGGCGATATGATTGCCAGGTTCAAACCCGAAAAGGATGGAGAGGAATTGGAAGTGGGTCGTGTGAACGGGATTGCCGTTTTTACCCCGAATAAAAAGCGGATTGTAAATTTTAATTTGACTCCGCCAGAAGGAGTGGAGTTGAAACGTGGAAACTTGCATGTCGTGTACAGGCAGGGCCAGGCTGAGGGCGATAAGATATTTGCCGAAAAACAGTTGCGAATTCCCTGAAACGGAATCAGAAGTTCTGTTTAATGCAGTTCACGGCAATCATTTTTATTTTTGGTGTTTTACTGGCGTTTGGAGTTGTATCACCGTATTCGGTAAAAGCAAAAGGGATAGCTGGCCCTGAAATTTCAACTCAGAATAATAATCAGACTGCGTCTGTAAATTCTGCGAAAGACGAGGAAAGTCAGAAAAGCGTTTTTGATCCTGCCAAGGCAGAGTTGCTGATTCTTGAGTTTCGTTACGGCCGGTACCTTTTGAGCGATGGAATTATTGGCTATCTCCATCGCGGTGGGTTGTTTCTGCCTTTAGGTGAAGTGGCGCAAATGCTCGACTTAGCCATTACCGTTGATCCCGAAGCAAAGAAGGCAGACGGCTGGGTTCTAGAAGAGAATCGGCGATTTGCTTTGGATGTTGCACGGCGTGAAGTTGTTTCCAAGGGAAAGCCAGGGAGTTTTGATCCCAACCTTGTGGTTACTTATCCCGAAGATATTTTTGTAGACAGCACCTTGCTGGCAAAATGGTTTCCAGTAGATTTTGAGTTTGATCTCTCCACATTACTCGTTACGGTTACCTCGGTAGAATCCCTTCCCTTTGAAGACCGTTTGAAGCGTGAGGAGGCCCATGCCCGTCTAGGGGCAGGAACAGGTGAGAAACTAAATTATTTGCGTAAGGAACCTCCCTATAGCCTCTTCAGTTGGCCTTCAATCGATTCCAGTCTTAATTTAGATTACGATAATGGTACAGATAGAATAGGCATGAATTCCAGCACGCTGGTCAGTGGCGATTTTCTTTTTATGCATACAGACTTGTTTGTTGACGGCAACAAAGAAGATACCCTCACCAATCTTCGTTTAATAATGGGACGGCAAGACCCTTTTGGACAACTTTTTGGCCCTTTGCATATTAGCGAGTTTTCTATGGGGGATATCTTTAGTCCGCAGATTCCTTTAATTGCTGATAGTAATTCAGGTGCCGGGTTTCAGGTTTCCAGCTTCCCACTGCTTCATGAATCCGAGTTTGACCGCATTAATCTTCGTGGAGAACTATTGGTAGGGTGGGAAGTGGAGTTGTATAGAAATGAGATACTGCTTAATGCCCAAACCACTCCCAATGCGGATGGGCGTTATGAATTTCTGAATGTGCCCCTGTTATTTGGATCCAATGTAATCCGGCTGGTGTTCTATGGTCCACAAGGACAAAAAAAAGAAGAAGTCCAAAGGTTAAATGTGGGAAAGGATCAAGCACCCCCTGGGAAAAATTATTTTCGCTTTGCTACGACCTTTCAAGATAAGGATTTGTTTGAAGTCGGGAATGAAGAAAACATAGTTCCAGGTAAGGGAGATGGTAAAGCGCGATATATTGCCGAATTTCAACACGGAGTAAACCGCTGGCTATCCCTGGCGGGTAATTTTGCCAGTTTGCCATTAGAGGATGGGCGGCGCTATTTTAGTACGTTGGGTTTAAGGTCAGGGCTTTTGGGTGCTTCAACGCGGGTGGACTTGACCAAAAACGATATCGGGGGGACGGCTTTGGAGGCAGCGGTGCTGACGAACCTGCAAGGGCTTAACATTTTTATGGAGCATACCCGGTTTTTTGATTTTCAAAGTGAGAGGGAAGACAACCTGTCAGACCCAGTTGATAGCCGTAGTAAAGTGCGCTTAGATAGTTCGATTCCAACCTGGGGAATATTCCCGCGCATTCCCTGGTCGATAAAAGGTGAAATTGAAAAGAGGGAGTCTGGTGTGGATCAGATTGAACTCACCAATCGCCTTTCAGCATTTCTGTTTAATTTTTCAGCTTCTAATACTTTGGGTTGGTCTCTGATCCGTGGGGGAGAAGCCGAACCGGTCACGACGGGAACAGGTGCTTTCCAGTTGAGTGGACGCCTTTGGAAGGTGCCCCTGCGCGGTTCTCTGGATTATGAGATAAAACCCAAAGCTGAATTGACCAGTACCTCCATTTCCAGTGATTACCGGTTGGACCAAGATTTTAGTGCAAGTTTGGGATTGAACCGTCAACTCAATGGGGATGAGTTGACAACTTATAATGCGGGACTCAACCGTCGCTTCAAAACTTTTGCTATTGGCATCGATGGAACTTATAACGATGACGGTGCATTTTCCATTGGAACTTCTATTACTTATAGTATTGGCCGTGAACCAAGAAAAGGAAGTTGGGTAACCAGTTCTGACCGTTTGGCAAGATCAGGAATGGTTTCTGCCCGTGTGTTCCTGGACGAAAATAACAATCAGATTTTTGATAAAGGGGATGAGCCTCTAAAAGATGTTAAATTTCGTTCAGGAAGCCGAGATCAAAAAACCGATAAAGACGGATTTGCATTGTTGACAGGGCTGAGTAGTAACCGTCCTAGCTCAATAGTTCTGGATATCGCAAGTTTGGAAGATCCCTTTTGGGTTCCTTCGCGCGCAGGGTACGAAGTAGTGACCCGACCGGGGAAGCCCATTCTTTTGGACTTTCCAATTACACCCACTGGAGAAATTGAAGGAACCGTATTTTTGATTTCTGGTGATTCCCCTAAAGCGGTCTCCAACGTACAGTTGCAACTCGTCAACGCCAAGCAGAAAGTAATCCAAACAATCAAGAGTGAGTTCGATGGTTTCTACCTGTTCCAGATAGTTCCGCCGGGAAAGTATTGGATCCGCATTTCTCCGGAACAGATCAAAAGGCTGGGGCTAAAAAATCCGGAACTACAAGAAGTGAATATAAAAGGAGAAGAAATGATTTTAAGTGGTATGGATTTGTTCCTCGAACAAGTCAAAACTGAATGAAACTTTTAAACTGTTTTTTCAATTCTATTCCTTGTCATTCGTCAGAAAGTTTTTTGCCAGTTGGATTAAATATTTTGAAATGGCCCATGTCACGTTTTGCCATGGCATATTTTAGCGAGGTTCTCAGGACTCCCATTCCATAAGTGACGCTGCGGCTGAAACTGATCGAGGATGCATCGTCAAAATAGAGTGCGGGGCAGGAAACTTCCCCCACCTCGAATCCGAAATAGAGGGTTTGGCAAAGCATCTCATTATCAAACACAAAGTCATCTGAGTTTTCCAATAGTGGAATTGCTTCCAAAACCCTGCGACTGAACGCCCGATAACCCGTGTGATATTCAGAGAGTTTTTGCTGAATTATTGTGTTCTCGGTAAATGTTAAAAACCGGTTGGACGCATATTTATAAAACGGCATCCCACCCCTCATTGCTTTGTTTCCGAGGATGCGTGAACCAATCACAGCATCAAATATGCCTTCTGCGATCATGGATGCCATTGGGGTGATGAGTTTCGGGGTGTACTGATAATCTGGGTGCAGCATGATGACGATATCGGCACCATGGTTCAGAGCTTCTTGATAACAAGTTTTTTGATTGCCCCCATAGCCCTTGTTTTCAGTATGAACAAAGGTTTTAATTCCCAATCCTTTTGCCACTTCTACGGTTTGGTCGTGGCTGGCATCGTCCGTTAAAATAACTTCGTCTACGATATCTTTAGGAATTTCATCGTAGGTTTTTTGCAGGGTTTTTTCAGCGTTGTAGGCGGGCATTACAACGCAAATTTTTTGACCATTTATCATAATTGTGTAGATCGTAAATTGTATTCAATTTTTTTAAGTTCGGCGGCTATGATAATGCAAAAATAAAAATTTACAACTTACTTTAACCCGCTTGCGTTTACGCATTGTAATATTACCGCTGGTTTGGGATACTTGGCAAAAATTATGATTCAAGAGGAGATTTACCGTAGATATGAAAACTGAATTCAATATTGCTGTTTTTCCGGGAGATGGTATTGGACCTGAGGTGGTTGCAGAAGCCATAAAAGTTCTAAAAATTATCGAGTCTAAGCTCGGTTTGAAAATTACCTTAAGCGAAGCTCCGGTGGGAGGGGCAGGTTATGAGGCTACGGGGCACCCTTTACCGGATGCCACCCTGGATATAGCCAAAAATGCCGATGCAGTATTGCTGGGGGCTGTGGGTGGACCCAAATGGGAGACTATCGATTTTTCGTTACGTCCAGAGCGAGCCTTGTTGGGCCTGCGTTCCAACCTGGGGCTTTATGCCAATTTGCGACCGGCGCAAATCTTTCCCGCTTTGGTCGATGCATCTACTCTGAAGAGAGAAGTAGTAGAAGGATTAGACCTTCTGGTCGTTCGCGAGTTGACGGGGGGTATTTACTTTGGAGAGCCTCGGGGAGTGGGCACAAACGATAAAGGAGAACGCCATGGTTTTAACACATTGGTTTATTCCGAGCCTGAAATTGAAAGAATATCCAAAATTGCTTTTGATGTGGCGAGAAAAAGGAATGGCAAAGTTTGCTCTGTAGATAAGGCTAATGTGCTAGAGGCTACCGGATTTTGGCGTGAGGTGGTTACCAAACTTCATTCCCAATATTCTGATATTGAGCTTTCGCATATGTATGTCGATAACTGTGCGATGCAGTTGGTTCGAAACCCCAAACAATTTGACGTTATCCTGACCACAAATATGTTCGGCGATATTTTAAGTGACGAGGCTTCTATGTTGACAGGGTCTATTGGCATGTTGCCTTCTGCAAGTCTCGGTGAAAAATACGCGATGTATGAGCCTATTCATGGCAGTGCTCCTGATATTACTGGCAAAGAATTGGCGAATCCATTGGCTACGATTTTGTCTGTTGGAATGTTGTTCAAATATTCCCTGGATAAAGAAGAGCCAAATGCCTGGATAGAAAAGGCTGTGGAATCTGTATTGGGGCAGGGAATGCGTACAGCAGACATTATGTCAGACGGAATGAAACAAGTTGGAACCCGTGAAATGGGGGATCTGGTAGCAGCAGAATTGGAGAAAATGAATTGATCGGGAAAAAGGAAAAATACAATGTTGCCATAGCAGGTGCTACTGGTGCTGTCGGAAGAAAAATGCTGGAAATTCTGGAGGAGAGGAACTTTCCTGTAGAACGGCTTAAACCTTTGGCTTCGGCTCGCTCTGCTGGAATGGTGCTGGACTTTAAAGGGGAGAAAATTACGGTCGAAGAATTGAGGCAGGATTCTTTCACTGGTATGGATATCGCCCTGTTTTCTGCTGGCGCTGGGATTAGCCGGGAGTTTGCGCCTTCGGCGGTAAAATCTAATTGTGTTGTTATAGATAATAGCAGTGCATATCGCATGGAGCCTGATATTCCACTGGTAGTCCCAGAGGTGAACCCAGAGGCCATTGGAGAGGAACCCGGAATCATTGCCAACCCAAACTGTTCGACTATTCAAATGGTGTTGGCACTGAAACCAATCCATGAAAAATTTAAGATCAAACGGGTGGTGGTCTCCACTTACCAATCCGTTTCAGGTTCGGGTCAAAAAGCCATAGATGAGTTAAAAAATCAAACCCAGGAGTTGCTGAACGGAGGTGTTGCCTCACCTAATGTATATCCTCATCAGATAGCATTTAACTGCTTGCCTCATATAGATATTTTTCTGGATAATGGTTACACCAAGGAAGAGATGAAAATGGTCAGCGAGACTCAAAAAATTCTCGGTGATAGCTCAATCCAGGTATGCCCGACAACCGTCCGCGTGCCGGTTTTTTATTCTCACTCTGAGGCATTGAATGTTGAGACAGAAGGCCCAATCACAGCTTCGGCGGTTAGACAGCTTTTGTCAGAGCAGCAAGGCGTCTCAGTAGTCGATGACCCTCAGAATAATAGCTACCCTCTGGCTATTGCAGGGGAGAATAAAGATGAAGTTTTTGTAGGCCGAATTAGGGATGATATTTCCCGGGACAGGGCCGTCAACTTTTGGGTTGTTTCTGACAATTTAAGAAAAGGTGCGGCCCTCAATGCCGTTCAAATTGCAGAACTGCTCATTACGCGTTGAACCCATTTCTTAGATTTCCACAGATTTCGCTTCCTCACTTGACATTGAATGCCCATAAGTATATAAAAACATAGTGCCTTAGGGAATTTTGGCAGCTTTTTTTTGTGAAAATAAACTTAATAGGACATTTGTTATGGCAGAAGAACCCGGAACTGAAAATCCCCGTGGTTCAGCAGGTGGGCAAAGCCCGGAAATTCCTGCTGGCTTTAATTCCAAAGAGTTTATGGAGTTGATCAAGCTCGCTTCTCACGAGCGCAAAAATCTCCAGCTTCTGGTTGAGTATTTTGAAAAGAAATCAGAGGAAATGGATGAAAGAAAACAATTCTTTGACCAGATGAGCGGTCAAGTTCCCGACACCCTTCGCAAACTGGATACGTTGAATATACGTTTTGAGGAAATCAAAACATTTGATGTCCGCATTCGCGATTTTCAACTCATATCTAAAGAACTGTCCTCCAACTACAATACCCTGAAAAGAGAGCTGGACGAATTACATTTGCTCAATGAGCATGTAGACCAAAAGACCAAAAGCCTGAACCAGCAACGCGTCATTGTCGAAAAAGCTAATGAAGATGCGGGGCGCCTGAATGTTCTTGTTTGGGATATGGATTCCAAGGTCAAAAAGATTCGTGAAGAAGCAAAGCTAATAAAATCGGCCAATCACAACGTAAATCGTCTTGAGCATATGTTGGATAGTGTTTCAAATCAGGTTCAGGATGTGGTCAATATGAAAGGTCTTCTCAAAACCGCCTCGGGGAAAATAGAGGTGATGAGAGACACGCTTTCGGAGTTGGATAGTAAATACGAAAGAATTAAGCAAGACAAAGACGCAATAGAAAATCATACGCGCGATACCGAAGAACTGAAATATGTTCTGTCAGAAGTGCAGGGGGATTACGAAAATCTGTTGGGGCAAAATCACATGATTCGAGAGACTCAGGACTCTCTCAACAGTTTGATGCAACAGATTAGTGAACTGAAAATAGAATCGAAAAACATTTCTGTAAAAAATGAAATGATTCGTAGCATTACCGGGCGTTTGCGAGAGTTGGACTCGATATCTGTTGATGTTGAAACAAAGATTGTTCGAATTCAGGATGAAAAGGCAATCATTGAAAAGACAGAAGAGAAAATCCAAAAACTGAATTCATTCCTCATCGATAATCTCAGCAACAAGATGAAGCTCCTAAAAGATGAGATGAAGGTAATCGATGATGCCAACGAAAGGATGAGTCGGTTTAATGTCATGGCTGAGGAGGCTGAACAAAAAGTTCAGCGTTTGGATCAGGACCTGGCCAAAATTGACACCATCACCGACACCTTGAAACAGGTCGGAGTTCTAAACGAGTCTACCCAGCAGCAGATGGATGAAATTATCCGAAAGCAGCAGTTGGTAGACCAGGTAGATAAGAAGGTTAATGACTTAAGTTCCATGGTGATCAGTCTGGATGTAAAAATGGAAACTCAGATGCAAAGAAAAGCCCTGATAGAAAAAATGGAGAAGAAGGTTGATGGGCTCGATTTCTTCATCGAAGAGGCCAATATTAAGATCGCCAAGGTAACAAAAAAGATAGATTTTCTTGAAAAGATTGATCAGAAACTGGAAGATTTAAAATCCATGGCTAACTTGGTCGAAGAGAAAATTTTAGATTTGGCGAAGGAAAAAGCCGCGATTGATGATCAAGAAAAACGAATGAATAATATTTCATCGAAATTAAGCATTCAGGAAATCGAATTGCGTACTCGATTTAAAGAGGTTCAGGAAGCTAAAGATGAGATCGGAAAAATTGATCAGATCAGGAATGAGCTTGGACAGGTCACCACCAATTTCGAAGAAAAAGTCGAAGAGCTCAACAAAGAGTCAGCTCAAGTAAAGAAAACAGAGGATAAACTCCAGGAATTGGATGCTTTAATGAAAGACCTGAGAGCGCGTCAGGAAAACCTGGATGAAAAGCAAGAGTCCATTTTGGAAGTAGAGAAGAAAATGGATCACTTGAACAATATTCTTGAGAGGACTGAAGCTCGCATTGTTAAAGTGACCAGCAATGAAGAAAAAGTTAAGAAAACTCAACAAGCTCTTGGCGAACTTGAGGTGGTTATCAATCGGACGAATGTCGAAAAAGCTAGAATTGATAAAGAACGAGATAATCTGGATAAAATAAACCTGAATATTGAAAAGCTTACAACTATCACTGAAGATGCAGAATCAAAAATTGATATTTTGAATAGCAAGATCAATGTTTTGGATGATGTCGATAAGAGATTGAGCATGTTGAATCTTCTCGCCGAAGACGTGAATGTCAAGGTTCAAAATCTCAAGAAGGAAGAAACGATAATCACTAAAGCAGGTGAACAAATAACGGAATTAAAGTTTTTATTAAGTGAAGTGGAAAATAAAAAGAATAACCCCGGTTGATCTAGGTTTTTTGGGGAAGAGAGTTCGATAGTTCTCTATTTCTCCTTAGTCTCCTGTTTTCATATAGGGTAGCCATCCTGTTGAATCAAACTCAAATATTTAAAACTCCAGAAAAATCTAAAGGATACTTTTTTATCTAAATTTATTCTTCTATCAAAAAGGATTGTTAATGTCGGAAAAAATTATTGGTGTGATAGGCGGTAGCGGCTTGTACCAGATGGAAGGGCTTGATGTTACCGATAAAATTGCAATCGATACACCCTATGGTTCGCCCTCTGATGAAATTATTATCGGTACCTTGCGTGGAAAAAAATTGGCTTTTTTACCCCGTCATGGGGTGGGTCATTTTATCCCCCCATCCGAGATAAATTTTAGGGCTAATATTTTTGCTATGAAAAAACTGGGTGTGCAAAAAATTATTTCCGTAAGCGCAGTGGGTAGCATGAAGGAAAAATATCCTCCGGGCCACTTTGTAGTGCCCGATCAATTTATTGATAGAACCCATCAGCGTATCAGTACCTTTTTTACCAAGGGAATGGTTGGGCATGTAAGTTTGGCAGATCCTATTTGCGGTGCAACAGCGGATGCTCTTTTTAATGCTGCTGAAAAGGCCGAGGCAATCGTTCATAAGGGAGGGGTCTATATTTGTATTGAAGGGCCACAGTTTTCAACTCGTGCTGAATCCAATGTTTATCGACAGTGGGGAGTTGACGTTATCGGAATGACAAACGTAACAGAAGCTAAGCTCGCCCGTGAAGCAGGTCTTTGCTATTCCACTTTGGCTTTGGTAACGGATTTTGATTGCTGGCATATAGAAGAAGAGCCTGTAACCTTGGAAGCTGTTCTTGAGATCATGCACCAAAATGTGGAAAGGGCACAAAAGGTTATAAACGAACTGGTTCCTTTAATGGATAAAATAGATTCTTGTGGGTGTGCGGATGCTGCCAAGCAAGCAATTGTGACGGACCCAAAAAAGATCCCAGAAAAACTTAAAGAAGATCTTTCAATTTTATTTGGATAATTAAATGAAAAAGGACAATTCCAGCCTGTTATTTTCAAGGGCTAAAAAAGTAATGCCGGGAGGAGTGAATAGTCCCGTGCGCGCTTTTAATGCAGTAGGTGGGGAGCCACTATTTATTAAAAGTGCACAAGGTTCAAAAATTACGGATGTCGACGGGAATGAGTTCATTGATTACGTTGATTCCTGGGGACCTTTAATTTTTGGACATGCCCACCCAAGCATTGTTGAAGCCGTTACGCGTCAGGCAGAGTTGGGTACCAGTTATGGTGCATCGACCGAGCTTGAAATAGAACTTGCCGAAAAAGTGGTGAATGCTGTTCCCTCTATTGATGTAGTTCGTATGGTCAATTCCGGTACAGAAGCCGTAATGAGTGCCTTAAGACTGGCAAGAGGTATAACCGGGCGGGATAAAATTGTAAAGTTTGAAGGATGTTATCATGGACATGGTGATAGCCTTTTAGTAAAGGCCGGTTCGGGTTTGGCATCACTGGGTATTCCAGATTGTCCGGGGATTGTTTCAAGCCTTGCAGAAAAAACCTTGAACCTTCCTTTTAATGATGCGGATTCCGTTCGCGAGTTATTTCAGAAGCAGGGCAGTGAGATTGCGGCTTTAATTGTTGAACCTATTGCTGGGAATATGGGGGTCATCCCACCTAAGCCTGGTTTTTTGGAAACCCTTCGGGAAGAGACGAAAAAAGCGGGTGCGCTCTTAATATTTGATGAAGTGATTACAGGATTCAGAGTATCTTTGGGAGGGGCGCAACAGATTTTTGGTGTTACACCTGATATTACCTGTCTGGGAAAAATCATAGGGGGCGGACTTCCAGTAGGTGCTTACGGGGGAAGTAAAGAAATTATGGATCATATTTCCCCGGTTGGTTCAGTCTATCAGGCTGGAACTTTATCAGGCAATCCTCTGGCTATGGCTGCAGGTAATGTTGTGCTTAATCTGTTGGCAGAAGCACAGATTTATGAGTTGTTGGAAGAAAAATCTAAAAAGTTGTGTAGTGGATTAGAAAAAAATGCCCAGGAACTGGGAGTGCCAGCTCGCTTTACGCGCGTCGGTTCGATGTTTTCAATGTTTTTTACTAATCAGGAAATTGAAAATTTTGAAACGGTGAAAACCTGTGATACGGAATTTTTTAAACGTTATTTTAATGGATTGCTAGAAGAGGGGGTTTACATCGCTCCTTCACAGTTCGAGGCAGGTTTTATGTCTGCCATTCATTCAGATATGGAAATCGACCAAACAATTGATGCTAACTTTAAGTCGTTAAAGGCCGCACTCGGCTAACACGAATCACTAATGTTTCCACTTCTTTAAAGAAGTGGTTCTAAAAAGAGAAGGATTATGAGTGAAATTATTGGTGTGCAGTCCAGGCAGATTTTAGATTCGCGGGGTAACCCGACCTTGGAAGTCGATGTGATGCTCGAGAGCGGCGCTATGGGAAGGGCGGCGGTTCCTTCAGGCGCTTCAACAGGTTCTCGTGAGGCGGTTGAACTGCGTGATGGCAATAAAAATGTTTTTATGGGTAAAGGCGTTCAAAAGGCTGTCAAAAATGTAAACAGTAAAATTGCCGCTGAGATTGTGGGTGTTGAAGTTACGGAACAGGTTTTAATAGATCGCTTGATGATTGAAATGGATGGCAGTTCGAATAAAGCCAAGCTGGGTGCAAATGCAATTCTTGGGGTTTCCCTTGCTGTCGCTCAAGCTGCCGCCAATGATTTGGATTTACCTTTGTTTCAGTACATCGGTGGCTGTAATGCTAAAGAACTACCCGTACCCATGATGAATGTTTTAAATGGCGGAGCGCATGCAGATAATAATGTTGATATCCAGGAGTTTATGATTGTGCCAGTGGGTGCCAATACTTTTTCATCGGCTTTGCAAATGGGGGTAGAGGTGTTTCACCATTTGAAAGGGGTATTAAAAAAAGGCGGATTCAATACTGCAGTAGGGGACGAAGGCGGTTTTGCGCCTGACTTAGAATCCAATGAACAAGCTATTGAAGTTTTAATAAAAGCTGTCAAAAGTGCAGGTTATAAAATTGGTAAAGATATTCTTATTGCCTTAGATGTGGCGGCCAGCGAGCTTTACTCCAAAAATAAGTACACGCTTGCGGCAGAAAACAACGTTAAATTGTCATCCACTCAGATGGTCGATTATTTGTCGGGTTTGGCTGCGAAGTTTCCCATAATAAGCATTGAAGACGGCTTGGCAGAAGATGACTGGGAGGGTTGGAAACAATTAACCGAAAAACTCGGTGACCGTGTTCAAATTGTTGGTGATGACCTCTTTGTGACCAATACGAAAATCCTGGAAAAGGGAATTAAGAAAGGTGTTGGCAATTCAATTTTAATTAAAGTTAATCAGATAGGAACACTCACCGAAACTCTAGATGCTGTAGAAATGGCAAAACGCGCCGGCTACACAGCGGTAATTTCTCATCGTTCAGGGGAAACAGAAGATACCAGCATTGCTGATATATCAGTTGCTGTTAATGCGGGACAAATTAAAACAGGTTCTTTATGTCGCACAGACCGAACAGCCAAGTACAATCAACTATTACGGATCGAAGAGATCCTGGGCCATACAGCGATCTATCGAGGAAAAGATGTGTTTTATAACCTGACTTGAATAGGGCTGCATCTACATAATTAAAATCTATTTTCTTTTGCAATGAATAATAATTCAAATTATCAAAAAATAATTTTACTCAGCCTTGGTTTTTTTATGTTGCTGATTGTCATGGCTGTGTTTCATGAAAATGGAATTTTGAATGCTTTTCGATTCGAGCAAGAGCAGGTAAAAATGAAAGAAGAGAATGAAGGCTTGAGAAGGCAAAATGATTTGCTCCGACAGGACATCCACTCCCTGAAATCAGATCCTTATGCTATCGAAAAGATTGCCAGGGAAAAGCTGAATCTTGCCAAATCAGGCGATCAAGTCTACCGAATTGTCTCCACGAAAAGAAAACTTCCGCAAGTAAACTAGGACAGATCGTATAAAATATTTGCTTTAAAACACCCCTGTTTTTTTCATCTCCCCTGAATTATAGAATTCCTGGCCCATAAACCTTTTTAAATAAATGGTTATCTCTGCTTAAAATTTGAGCGGGTTTGGGGACCTTATCAAGGTAAAAACCGGTGTTTCAACTGGAAAGAGAAAATCTGCTAAATTCTTGAATTAATGATTGATATTTTTAATTTAAGTGGTAAAGTGATTGCACCGATTTAAAGTATATGGGTTTTTCCACAGGTTCCTATGTTGAACTAATCTGTGAGAAAAATTTTTGAGCAAGTTAGTTGTGGAGGCAATTTGCTTGAAAATTTAATTTATAACTAATAGCCATTTATAAATATCAATAGCTTGTTTTTAAGGAGGGAGCATGACCAAACAAGATATCATTAATCAGGTTTCATCTCGGGCTAGTTTATCCAGAGCCAAAGCAGAAGAGGCTGTGGAAACGGTGATTGAGTTGATTAAAGAATCATTAGGCCACGGTGAACCGGTTATCTTGCGTCGATTCGGGACTTTTCAAGTACGTGCTAAGTCAAAACGTGTTGGAAGAAACCCCAAAACAGGTGAAGAGGCTGAAATTTCAGCTCGTAAGGTGGTTCGATTTAAGTCCGGCAAGTTTTTCAAGCAGGCTGTAGACGAGGGTGAAGGTACGACTTGATCAAATCTTGGCCAAGGGTCTTACCGTCATAATAGAAGCATTGCATCTCCATAGCTGAAAAATCTATATTTTTGGCTAATGGCTTCGTTATATGCCTGTTTTGCCAGTTTATTGCCAGCAAATGCCGAAACCAAAAGGTACAGCGTTGATTTGGGCAGGTGAAAATTGGTGAGCAAATGATCTATGTTTTTAAATCCCCAGCCTGGGGTAATAAAACAATTAGTCCATCCTGATTTTGTTTTATGGATGGGCTTTTTAAATTCCTGCGTTTCCAGAACGCGGGTAGAAGTTGTTCCCACAGCTAATATTGGCTTCCCCCTTTTTTTACTTTCGACAATTAAGTTCCAGTTTTTCGGTGTTATTCGAAAAGCCTCTGCTTCCATTTCATGTTTTGAGAAGTCCTCAATGCGAATGGGTTTGAATGTTCCTGGCCCAACATGCAGGGTTAAGTAGGCCATTTCGGAATGATTGTTTTTTAACTGCCGTAATTGATCTTTGGTGAAGTGAAGCCCCGCAGTGGGTGCGGCAATAGCTCCCCTCTTTGAAGCATAAATGGTTTGATAGCGTTTCCTGTCTTGCTCTAAGATTGCTGGTGCATCAGCTTGTTGGCGATTAATATAAGGGGGCAGGGGCATTCGGCCGAAATTTTCTAAGTAGTCGTCGAGGATTTTTTGAGATGAAAATTTAATCACAGCCCGTTCAGCATTTCTTTTAATAAAATGTCCAACCAAAGAACTGCCCTGGAAATTTAATTGCATTCCAGGTTTCATTTTTCCTTTCATCAAAACTTCCCAAGTGTCACTAGAAATTTTTTGAGTCAATATTAATTCTACAATTTTTTGATTGTGGTCTAGCTTTGCAAATATTTTTGCAGGTACCACTTGCGTATTATTAAATACAATTAGTGTGGGCGTTTTGAGGTGGGTGTGCAAATTAGAAAAAACATCATGAGTCAGAATTTGTTTTTTTCTATCGACCACCAGCAGGCGAGACTGATCGCGCCTTTCAAGTGGTTTTTGAGCAATTAGCTCAGGTGGGAGATCAAAATCGAAATCGGATAGATTGGTATTCAATTTATGCCGTTTTAGAGCGGTTAATTAAAAAAATAGCTATATTTTTCAATAGTTTAATCTAAATGGGTATTGACCCGATAAGGGATTTATACTATCCTTCCGATAGTAGATTGAGAAGTACTTTTTTGCATTAATTTTAGCCTCGCTCAATGATCAAGGAGGGGTCGTGAAAAAAGGAACATTAGTAATGGGAAAAACATTGAAATTTCTTGGCTTGTTTATGGTAGCTCTTGTTCTGGTTTTTGGAACAGGTGGTGAGGTAGATGCCAAGAAGAAAAAGAAGAAGAGTTATAAACTGACCGAAGAAGAGATTGCCATGTTTGATAGGTGGGAAATTAAACCTAAAAAACGGCAAAAAGCGGTTAAAGATCTTCGTAAGAAACCAAAATTTGTGGGCGCTGTTAAATGTAATGGCAGTTGCCATGACCCATACTATCAGGCATGGACAAAATCTCCCCATGGTGGCACCTATGAACTTCTGAAAGCAGGTGTTCGTAAGGAGGCCAAGGAAAGAGCCAAGCTTGATCCTGAAAAAGATTACACAACAACTCCTTTATGCCTACGCTGTCACACAACAGGGTACAAACAAAGGGGTGGCTTTAAACCTGCTGGTTCTAAAAGTAAAAAAGGTAAAGATACGGCTAGTAAAATTGATCCTACAGAACCGAACAAAGAGCAGGTGGGTTGTGAAATGTGTCACTCAGTGGCAGGTGGCTCCCAATTTCGGGCTGTCATGAAGTCATCAAAAGGTGATTTTACAAAGGCGGATACCGAAAAGTACGGGCAAAGATGGGATTACTCAAATGTATGTACGCGATGTCACACCCATCCGAATACACCGTTCCAACCTTCGGTGCATGAAAAATACAAATTCAATTTTGAGGAACGAAAACTAAAAGTCCACAAATTTGAAGATTACTGGAGCGAAGACAACGCAGACCAGAAACTTGAGAAAAAGGATGACCGGGCTAAAGAGCAAGGTCAGAGTGAAAAAACGCCATTGGTGATAGAAGATTTTGAAGTGAAAGATGGCAAACTCAAGTTTAAAAAAGGTACCAAGCCTTATAATAGTAAGAAAAAGACCTTTAAATATAAAGAAGGTTGATTTCTTTTAACTTCATTGTCGAAAGGTCTGGTCCGCTCTGGGCCAGACCTTTTTTCTTTCAAGATTGAGTTGGATCTCGCCGAAAAGCCTCTAATGACCCAAAATAAATTCAAAAAAAATATTTTATGTATCGGGGCCGGTTATGTGGGCGGTCCGACCATGACCATCATTGCCAATAAATGTCCTGACTATAAAGTTACCGTCGTAGATATTTCCGAAGAAAGAATCGCTGCCTGGAATTCAGACCAGCTTCCTATATTTGAGCCAGGGTTAAAGGAAAGAGTTCTGAAAGTCCGTGGAAAAAATTTATTTTTCTCAACGGATATTGATGAGGCTATCGATCAGGCAGATATTATTTTTGTATCGGTCAACACCCCTACGAAAAACTTTGGCGAGGGCGCGGGAAAAGCAGTAGACCTGCAGTATATTGAGCAAACGGCCAGACGTATAAAAGAAAATTCCCGCTCCAATAAGATTGTTGTCGAAAAAAGCACCCTGCCTGTTAGAGCCGCTGAAACGCTCGAAACAATTTTACATTCAGGGGCAAATGGAGTGCATTTTGAAATCCTTTCTAATCCAGAGTTTATGGCAGAAGGATCAGGAGTTCGTGACATGGAATTCCCTGACCGGGTTTTGATTGGTTCTAAAGATACGCCATCAGGACTTGCAGCACGCAAGGAGCTTGTTGATGTCTATCTGAACTGGGTTCCTGAAGAAAACCTGATAACAACCAACCTTTGGAGCAGTGAACTTTCTAAACTTGTTTCTAACGCATTTTTGGCTCAACGAATCTCTTCCATCAATTCTATTGCGGCAATATGTGAAGTGACCGAAGCTGACGTGACGGAAGTTTCCAAGGCCGTTGGCCGCGACTCCCGTATTGGTGCAAAATTTTTGAATGCAGGTCCAGGTTTTGGTGGCTCCTGTTTTAGAAAAGACATTTTGAATTTGGTTTATTTGTGTGAATATTACCAATTGAATGAAATAGCTTCTTTTTGGGAACAGGTAGTTACGTTGAACGACTATCAAATGGAGCGCTATGTAAAACGTATTCTTCAGGTAATGTTTAATACTTTGGTTGGTAAAAAACTTGCCGTGTTTGGTTTTGCATTTAAGCCCGATACGGGAGACACCCGTGATGCACCTGCAATTTATATATGCAAGAGGTTGCTTGAAGAAAAAGCTTGTTTGCGGATTACGGACCCTCATGCGCTTAAAAATGCTCAAAAAGACCTAGAGGGCATTGATAGTGAGGTAGAGTATATTGAAGACCCTTATAAGGCTGCTGAAGGCGTTCACGGCATAGCCCTAATCACAGAATGGGCTGAGTATAGTAAGCTGGATTACCAAAAGATTTTTGATAAAATGGAGAAGCCTGCTTTCGTTTTTGATGGCAGAAACCACCTGGACCACAAGGCGTTATTTGAGATCGGGTTTAATGTCTACTCGGTTGGAAAAGCACCTCTTACGCATTTTTAGTTTTTCTTCCATTCAGGGCCCACTATATTAAGGGGGATCCTTTCATGTTTACTACCAGAAGACCAATAATATGGATTTCGATTTTCCTGTTTTTGACCGGATGTAAATTGGATTTTTCTGCCAATTTAAATATTGGTGATTTGAATCGTGTAGCTCTCTCCAAGCAAGAGGGAATCCTTTCCTCAGGAACCATTAAGTTTGAAGTGGGATCAATGGCCAATTGTGGTGATGAAAGCGGATTTTTTTCATCTGTTTTGGAAAAACATTTCCTGGATTTCAAAATTCTTCCGTGCGAGCAAATAGGACTGGAGTCGTATTTTGTTGCGGGTATAAAGATCCCAGTACTCCATTCACATATTGACTGGCCTGCCAAAACCAATAGTCTAATTGCTCTTCAATCCAGCCCTTCAAGAAAAATTGGTGGGGTGGATGTTGAACTGTTACTCAATCAGGCTCGGTTTAGAAAAATCAATAAAGAGGTGGAGGCCAAATATTTCCAGAAATTTGAATTGTCCCGCATAGGAATTGTGCTGAAAAACGATCAGGTAGCTTATCAGGATGTTTTGGCATCCGATGTATTTGTAGATGGTTTACCGGTGGTTGAGCTCAAGGCGTTTGGATTGAGTCAGGGGAAAAGTTTGTTGCTGGAACTTTCAGATGTTAAACAGGAATTTTTCTCTCTCTATAATAGAGTCACCATGTTCAGTTTGGTTCTGAGCATTTAAAGTTTTAAGAGAGTTTAATTTGCCTCGAAGGGTCTATGGCATGCGGTGCAGGTGCCCATGGGCCGGTGCGGCATGATAGGAGTTTTGTCTTCACCCGACATGTGACATTCCATGCACTTTGTTGCTGGTGGTGCAGGTTTGTGATATTCAGCGGTGTTCAAGTTGGGAGCCGCACTTATGAATGAGTAGCCTAAACTTCCAATAACCACCACGCCGATTACCGCTACAAAGCGATAGAAATTTCTTGTTCCATCCGATTTTTTAGCCACGATATATTTTGATTGTCTGATTAATAATATTAAATGTGTGCTATTGCGTCTATTTCTACTTTAGCACCCTTTGGAAGTGCTGCTACTTGAACGCAGGCTCGGGCGGGTTTGGTTTCTTCGAAAAAATTTTCATAGACCTGATTCATTTGGGTAAATTCAGAAAGATCGGTTAAGTATACGGTAGTTCTTATTACATTTTTCAGGCTAAGGCCATCTGCTTCCAAAATGGCTTTTATATTTTGTAAAACCTTTTCTGTTTCAATCTCAATTCCTCCGGTAATCATTTCCATAGTTTCAGGATCTAATGAAATCTGACCAGAAGTATATAAGAAGTCTCCAATTCTTATGGCTTGTGAATAGGGGCCAATAGCTGATGGAGCTTTGGTTGTTGTTATTATTTTTTTCTGCATGGTTCCTCGAGTTTCCAATCTATGTTAGATGAATTGTGCCATACTTTTAATGAAAGGGTAAGATTTTGGTTCTCTGCCAAGGTGAGAAAGTACTAATCGATGGGTCACTTTTTCAATCTCATCGGCTTGATGCTTTGGGATTTTGATTCGGCCGCAGCTTTTAATATCAACCTCCATAAGTTTTCTTATGTAGTTTCTAGTGCCTGTCGTAAATTGTATATCGGTTGCGACTCTTCTGGAGCAATTGCCACATAAAATTCCATTCTGGATAAAGCTGAACTTAAATATGCCATTCTCAGAAACGGTCTTGCAGATCACACAATGGTCGATTTGTGGTTTGTATCCTGAAAGAGACAATAAGCGAATTTCAAATAATCGGATCAATGGGTCCAACTCTGTTTGTTGTTTTAAAGCAAACAAAGTCTGCAGTAATAAATTAAATATTCGCCTGTCCTGATGGCCCTCGAGAATCATCGAATCAATTAATTCGATAAAATAAATCCCTTTGTAAAGTTTTGCAAAATCATCACGAATAGATTGAAAGGACTCCAAAATATCTGCCTGGTTCAGGCGATAAAGATTTTGGTTTTCTTTGCCAAAATAAATAAGATGGATTTGCGACATCGGCTCCAGGGAACCCCAAAAACGGTTTTTTACTTTTCTAGCACCCTTGGCAACGCATTTAACTTTTCCATGGTTTTCACTGAGAAAAGTTACCAGCCTATCTGATTCGGATAAATTGATGCTTTTAAGTACGATGGCTCGCGTTTTATACAGTGCCATTAATATGCCTGTTCAATATCTAAGAGAAAACGTTTGATACTCACACCACCGGTATAGCCACCCAGTTCTCCATTTTCACGAACGACACGATGGCAGGGGACGACTATTGATATGGGGTTCTTTCCGTTAGCATTTCCTACGGCTCGAGGTGCCTGTGGATTTTTTATAGCGGAGGCGAGCCATTTATAGCTTCTTGTTTTTCCATAAGGGATAGTGAGTAATTTTTTCCACACTTTTTGCTGGAAGGGTGTTCCCAGACTTAAATCGAGGGGGTAATTAAACTCTTTCAGGTTCCCATCAAAATATAAGGAAAACTGTTTGATTAAATCCTTAAAGTGGGAAGGCTTTTTGGTAGCTTTTCCATGGGATAACTGGGTTAAGTGCTTGGCAATAGAGTTTTCGTTTGGAAGTTTATTAATGATCCGTAACAACCCTTTTGAGGATGCTACCAACCCGGTCAAACCGATTTTGTTTTTAAAAACGGTGTAGGTAATGGGTATATCAAGAGGGGTGTGTGAATAATTTTTAATCATTTTTATACTCCAAACATTACTTTCAGAACATAAGAATAGCACATGGGATTTAAAGGGAAACTATTTAAATATTTGTTTAGTTTGTAAGCCAATCAATAAGGAAAAGGCTTAAGGCAGGGATATAAGTAATCAATAGTAGCCCTACCAGTCGAAAACCCAGGAAAGGTAAAACCGCTTTGTATAAAGTTAAAACAGGTTTGCCAAACCGGCTTCCTGCTATAAATAAATTAATGCCTACAGGAGGGGTGGAATAACCTATCTCTAAGTTTGTGAGAAATATTATTCCTAAATGCACCATGTTTATACCAAAACTCTCTGCAATGGGAATAATGAGAGGCACCACTACAATAATGGCGGAAAAGATGTCCATCATGCAGCCAACCAAAAGAAGGAAAACATTTAAGGCAATAAGAAATGTAAGGGGATCATTGATGTATTGCCTCATCGTTTCGAGAAGCATCATAGGAATTTGTTCGTCAATCAGGTAACTGGTAAACCCCATGGCGGTGCCCAGTATGATTAATATGGAGCCGACTAGAATTATGCTATCGCGCATTAAAACGGGAATATCTTTTGTCAGGCTTAAATCTTTGTAAATAAATGATTCGACGAAAATCACATAAACAACAGTAACGGAAGCGGCTTCAGTTACCGTAAAAATTCCGCTATAAATCCCCACGAGGACAATAAAAGGTAAAGGGATTTCCCAGGCTGCATCTTTAAATGCTTCCGGTGCCTTTGAAAATTCAGGTTTGCTGGGTGGTCTTTCTAATTTAGTTCCTCGAAAAATCCCATAAAGTGCAATGATAAAAATCATCAGCAAACCGGGAATGATTCCAGCTATAAATAGTTTGTCGATGCTGATTTGCGCCACGAGCCCATAAAGTATTAGTGGCAATGACGGCGGGAACAACAAACCCAGGCTACCCGAAGAAGTGATAAGCCCCAGTGAAAAGTTTTCACCATATTTTTCCTTGATCAAAAGAGGATAAAGCAATCCACCTAATGCGATAATGGTTACCCCAGAAGCTCCTGTTAAGGCTGTAAAGAATGCGCAGGCAAGAAGTATGGTTAAAGGAATTCCACCTGGAATACCTCCTAAAAGAGATTGTGACAGTCGTGCCAAACGTTCAGGTGTTTTTCCATGGGCCAGTATGAAACCTGCAAAAGTGAACAGAGGAATGGCTATCAGGGTAGGGTTGCTTGCCACTCGATAGAGTTCAATAAAAATACCCGCCAGTTCTATGTCGGCGTTATAAAAAGAGACTAGTGCGGATAGCCCAATGATTGCAAAAAGCGGAACTCCGAGTAAGGCTAATAAAAATATTCCGAAGGCAATCATGGGTTGATCTGAGTTGATTCACTTTTCTTGCTATCAACAGACTTCAATAAAAAGCGAAAAGCTATAATGAGAAAGCTGTAAGGGAGGATGAACTGAAATATCCAAACAGGTATATCTAGAAATAAGGTGGATTCAGATTCTCTTTCAAACTGCATAAACGACCATGCAGCCCAGGCTAGAAAACCACTTATTACTGCCGTAATAAAATGGGTGAAAATTAGAACTTTTCCCTTTAAAGCAGGCGACATAAAATTTGAGAAAACATCTATTGAGATGTGCTTGTTCTTATGGACTGCTAGACTGGCCCCCAAAAATCCCGTCCATAGAACCAATTGTCGTAGGAGAGTGTCTCCCCAAACCAGTGATTGATGGAAAATATTCCTGGATACCATTTGGCCAAAGGAAAGAATAATCATTACGGACAAAAGGACGACAATAAGGCGTCCTTCAATTTTTTCAAGAAATCTGTCCAGAGATTTTATTAATTCCATAGTCAATGACTGGGGTCGAGGATTGCTGGATACAATTGGGGTCTTTTTTTATAGAATCCTGATATATAATAGACGCTTCAAACCGGTGTCTCAATCATATTTATATAGCAAATCTGGTTAGGGTTATTATGATTCGATTTATATCTGTTCTTTTCTTTATTTTATTGTTTTCTAACCCTGCTTCGAGCGACCAGGATTCGAATGAAGAAATGGTGTTTTTCCCGGCAGGAGAATTTGAAATGGGAAGCCCTGAGGGGATTGGCAAAAAAAACGAGCATCCGAAACATAAAGTTTATTTAAGCGACTTTTATTTAGATAGGCTTGAGGTTACATTTGCCGACTTTGAAGTATATCTGGCGGCCAATTTGAAAAAACATCCAACCATAACAGGTTGGGTTGATCGAAATGCAAGGGCAGATATGCTTAATAAGCCTATCTTTGGTTTGCAATGGAAAAGATGTCGGAACTATTGTAGTTGGCGTGGGAAAAGAATTCCTACTGAAGCCGAATGGGAACGGGCCGCAAGAGGTATTGATAACCGAGCCTATCCATGGGGAAATGAGGAGCCAGATAAAACAAGAGCTAACTTTGGCAACTGCTGTTTCATTCAAAAAGGAACTGTTCTATCTGAGGTTGATCATTTTGATAAGGGCAAAACCCCTGAAGGAATTTCTAATATGGGGGGAAATGTTGCTGAATGGGTCAGTGATTGGTATGATAAAAAATATTACGAAAAGGCACCTTATAAGAACCCACAGGGTCCTAAAAAAGGTAAATATCATGTGATCCGAGGGGGTGCCTGGAACAGTCTTCCTATGAATCTAAGGTCCTCCAGCCGTTATGGAGACAGTGATGGAAAAGATTATTACGGGATTGGCTGCCGATGCGCTAAAGATGCAAACCCTCCTTACTAACTCAATTTAAATTTGGTAAACCGTTAATGGATGATTTGGATAAAACCCTGGATATTATGGAACGGGATAAATGTACTTCCCTGTTGCAAGAGAATGCGGTTCGCACAAAAAAGAATAATATAAAATTTACAAAATTAAATAAGAAGCACTCGCAGGAACACTTGGATGCCCAACTTGTTTCCTATGAAAGATTGGTGAGAAACCTGATCAAGCAGCTATTAAATCTGGAAAAGAAAATTCGCTTAAAATACCTCATCCCCATGGAAGAAGAAAGGGCATTGAAATTGATGGGGTGGTGGAACACAGAGGTCGAATGCGTACTGGAAGATTTAAGTAAAAAGTATCGGAATGTTCACATTCAAAGAAGGACTGTAGAAGATTTTGATGCAAAATTAATTGAAATGGGAGCTAAAGCCAAGAGCGAAATTGAAACTCAGATTCCCATTTTAAAAGATAAGCTTTCAGAAGAAATTGGTTCATCTGAAAGGTTCGATCCTAAGGAGTTGACTAAAATTTATGGATTGGACGAGTCCGTATTAATTGATCTTCAAGTGATTGATCCTTTACAAAAGCTGCACGAATCCTATAGGAAGCTTAATGAAGAGGGCTTTGAACAGAAAATCTTTAAAAGTTTAGATGATGCGATACGTATTTTTATCAAAAATATTAAAGAGGTTGAAAGCATTGTTTGGTCAGGCCGCTCCGCCGATAAGCGTAAAGAATTTAAGATGAAAGCTGCAAAACTGAACATGAACCTTAAGGAAATTATTCTTAACTTGTTGGCCTTGGCGCAGCAAGCATTATTGTCAAAGGATCGAAGAAACCAAGATCATATATCTATGATGAAAACGAAATTGGAAAAATTATTCCAGGTAGATTCGGAATATGATGAGATAATTTTCAGGATCAAACCTTTTTTTGAAATCGTTAAGTGAACTATATTTCAGAAAGTACTTTAGGAATGAAATGTCGCCTGGCATTTATTGCACTCGCATTAATGGTTTTTTCATTCGGCTGCGCCACCATTAATCTTGGTCCATCTCTAGGAAAATTGGAGGAAGTTACTATTGAGGGTGAGGGGCCCGGAAAAATCTTATTGGTCGATGTCGATGGGATAATCAATAATCAAAAGAACCGAACTTTCTCAGGTAACACATTGAGTCTGGGAATGGTGGAAAAGGTCAGAAGTATTATTGAAAAGGCAGAAAAAGATAGTGAGATTAAGGCGCTTTTAATAAAAATGAACAGTCCCGGTGGAACAGTCACAGCCAGTGATATTATTTACCATCTTTTAAAATCGTATAAAGAAAAAAATAAAGTAAAAATTTATGTTCAAGTAATGGATCTTGCTGCTTCGGGGGGATATTACATTGCAATGGCGGGAGATCAGATTATTGCTCATCCAACATCTTTAATTGGTAGCATAGGTGTTATTGCGCTGAAAGTTAATCTTAAGGATTTGATGGCTAAAATTGGAGTAGATGTGGAAATCGTTAAATCGGGAGACAAAAAGGATTTCATGTCTCCTTTCCGATCTTTCACCCAAGAAGAAAGAGACCTGTTTCAAAATACAATAGACAGGTTCCATAACAGGTTTGTAACAACTATTGTAGAGAATCGTTCAAAATTAAATAAATCAGAGGTCCAGACACTGGCGGATGGACGAGTTTACGATGCTGAGCAGGCAAAAGATTTTAAATTGATCGATCATATTGGTTATGTGACGGATACGATTCAAAGAGTGAGATCGGACATGAAAAACTCCAATCTAAAATTAATTACCTACCACCGTAGCAATGATTATCAAGGTAACATCTATTCTCAATTTCAAAAACCCACTTCATTTAATCTGGTTAACTTAGATTTGGGTTTCAATCCTAACTCCTTAAGCCCTTATTTTCTATATATTTGGGCGCCTTAGACCGCTGTTGATATTGCTAAGAATTTGCGTTATCTTGAAGCTCTATTCTACAAACTTACAACTTAAACCGGCCCGATTCTTTTTAGAGAAGGATATTTTGTTTTTATGGAAGGGAATCAATTAAAAGTTCTGGTGGTGGATGATGACGATGATGATATTTTCCTTGTCAAAGAGCTTCTACGTGAAGGCTTTTCCGATTCGATAGTTTCTCTTGATTCTACCCATTCCAGCAAAGGGGCTGAAGAATATCTGGAGAAAAATGAATACAATATTTGCATTTTGGACCTCCGTTTGGGCGAAGCCGATGGTGTTCCTTTATTGCAAATGATAAAAGAAAAATCCCAGAATATTCCAGTAATATTTTTAACGGGGCAGGGAGATCAAGAAAAAGCCGTTGAGGTTATGAAAGCAGGAGCAGCGGACTATTTAATAAAGTCGAGGCTTTCAGTGGATGGTCTGTCCAGATCTATAAGAAATGCCATTAAATTAAAAAATGCTAAAGAAGAAAAAAATAGTGCGGAAGAGGCCTTAAAAGCTCAAGATCGACTGTTAAATGGAGTTTCTAAGGCCACAAACAGGCTTTTAACTATTCAGGACTATAACGTTGCTCTAGCTCAGGCGTTGGAAATATTAGGTGTCGCAGCAAAAGTGGATGGAGCATTTATTTTTACTCATGCTCAGAATGCCGGAACTCCTTCGTGCGATCTTGAATTTGCCTGGACAGTAGAAAATGGCATTGCTAATTATGAAAATTTGCATGTTAGTTCCTCCTACGAAGAACTGGGCATTGGTGAAAATTTCCCTCCATTAAAAAATAATCAATTAGTTATTGCCAGTGAACAACGAGGCTCAAATTTTCCTGGAGGTATTTTTAAGCAACTGAAGATAAGCTCTTTGCTACTAATTCCAATTGTCATAAATTCACATTATTGGGGATTTGTGGCGATGGGTTCGAAACAAATTGACAAAACATGGCTTCCTAATGAACAGGCCATTTTAGAAACGGTAGTGGCTAGTATTGGCGGGGTAATTAAAAGGAATAGTGATGAAGAGGCTTTTCATCAGATCGTAGAAGGAACATCCTCCAGAGTTGGAGACGAATTTTTTAAATATCTAGTCCGACATCTTGCAAAAGCGTTGCCCGTTAAAAATGCTTATGTTAATGAAACCCTTAACTTAAAAGAGTTTCAATGTTCTGTTTTAGCAGGTTGGGTTGATAATGATTTTATTGGAAAAAGATCTTTTGATGCTTCGGATACCCCTGGTGAAGAAGTGTTGGCGGGGATGCTTGCATATCATCCAAATAAACTCAGGGAAGCTTACCCTAATGATAGAGGCTTGGCTGAAATAAAAGCGGTTAGTTTTGCCGGGGTTCCTTGTTTTGACTCGAAATTTAAAATAATAGGTTTTCTCTCTGTTTTGGATGATAAGCCTATGCTGGACAAAAAACGTACGTTTTCAATATTAAAAATTTTTGCGGCTCGGGCTGGAGCAGAACTGGAAAGAAAAAAAACAGAGACCGCAATGCGAAATATGGCTTATCACGATTCCTTGACGGGGCTACCCAACCGTATTTTATTTAATGACAGGTTGGAAATGACTTTAGCAAAAGGGAAAAGAAGCAAACAAAAATGTGCGGTTCTTTATATTGATTTTGATGGATTCAAAAATATCAATGATACCTTGGGTCATAATGTTGGCGATTTATTATTAGAGTCTATGAGTGCAAGATTGAAATCCTGTTTGAGAGAAGAAGATACCGTGGCTCGGTTGGGTGGTGATGAATTTGTTTTAATTCTTCCTAAAATCAATAGTCGAGAAGACGCAGGAGTATTAGCTAAGAAACTTTTGGAAACAACCCGACCTGCATTTATGATTGAAGGCAATGAAATAAAAATAACTTTGAGTATTGGAATTAGCCTTTCGCCTGAAGATGGAGATACTGTCAAAATATTGATAAAAAAAGCGGACGATGCTTTATATAAAGCGAAAAATGGTGGGCGGGATTGTTATAAATTTTATAATTAGCCAAGCTGTTATTCTAAAAAATATAAATAAATATTATGCTTAAACTAGTCTCATTAAATATCGCATTGCCAACAATGGTTCAGCTGAATGGGACTGCAAAAAAATTTCGCACAGGAATATTTAAAAAACCAATAAACGAAAAAATTTTTTTAGATGAGTCAGGTTTTCACGGGGATGGGGTCGGGGATACACGAATTCATGGTGGGAAAGATTTGGCAGTATGCGCGTATTTTGTGGATCACTTTACTTTTTGGAATAATGAATTGGATAGGGTGCTTGAGCCAGGAGCTTTTGGTGAAAATTTAAGCTTGGCTGGAATTGATGAAACCCAAATAAATGTTGGGGATATATTTTGTTTGGGAGAAGCTGAAATTGAAGTTTCCCAACCGCGCCAACCTTGTCACAAGTTAAATAAAATTTTTAAGTATCAAGGCATGGCCTGCAAAGTGCAAACTACCGGTTTCACGGGTTGTTATTTTCGGGTAAAAAGAAAAGGCTGGGTAGAACCTGGAGCAACAATTGAGAAAATCAAAGATGGTTTAGGGAAATTTTCTATAGATAAAATAAACTCCCTGATGTTTAAAGAAAAGAAAAAATTTGATTTATTGCGAAAAGTTGTTCGTCAAGAAGCCTTGTCATTGGAATGGCGCGAAAAATTTGAAAAGCGCCTTTAAACCATATTCTAGGCCTGGAAGCCCTCATTAGTCATAAAATATATAAAAGTAATAATGATTTCAAATTCCGAAGAAAATACTCCACTGTCAGATAATATGAAGGGTGCTGACTGGGTCAGGTTCTTAAAGGAGAATATTACTCCTGCCGATATTGATGATGAAACAACCTATTCGTTTTTGCATTACTTGGAAGATTTAAAACTTATAATCCGCTGCGCGAATGATGACTTGAGGTGGCAGGGGTTAGAAGAGTGTGTGGACGAGGATGAGAATAAGCAGAATATAAAAAATGGAATATTACAAATGTCTCAAACAGAATCTGGTTTTGCGTTGCCATTTTTTATTGGTTTCGAATCCATTGAATTGCCAGCAATTGAATCGTTAATCCGTCCTGAAAGTAAAAAGGTAAAAAACAAAGACATTCCCCAACCAGAGCCTGCTTCAGATCTTAGTAATTTGCAAATTGTGAAAAAAGTGGGTCGGCAATTAAAACCCTTTCTTGAAGCAGAAAGCACAATTGTTTCCAGACTGATTGGAGAACGTACCAGTAAAACCGATGCAAGATATCTGTTTCAATATATTTTTGGAAAAATAAATTCCAAAGCGCAACCGCGAAAATGGGAACAATTGAGCCGTAAAAGACATCGATGAATTATAAAATTCGAATAAAGGTGTTGTATGTGTTTTGAAAGCAGAGGAGTGAATTGAAGGAGAAATTCTAGATGTCTATTATGTCATCATCCTTTTGTTTTTGATTTGGTGTGTAAGTACGGGTGTGGAAAGGTTGTTCACCATTAGATATGGGGGCACGGTTTTTTTGAAATAGATTCGCTGTAAAAATAACCACTCCTGCCAACAGGGCTATAATAAAAAAGCTGAAGGCAAAAAATGATAGTAAGCCAAGTCCAAGTAGAATCCAAACCGCCATGGTAACCTTGGTCATGAATGGAATTTTTTGATTGGATCCAGATGATTGAAAAAAGAACATATTTAAATTATTTTGGGTAATTAAATTTTGTTATGATCAGTTATGAATGATTTAGCCATCATACCTTGCCCCAGCTGCGGAGTCAAAAACAGGATTCGAACCTATGATTCTCAAAAAATCCCTGTATGCGCGAAATGCAGGTCGCAACTGGTCACTGAAAAGGAACATGCCGCTTTTTCTAAATTTAATGACAACTTGAATCAGTTCAAAGATTTCCCCGATTTTGGCGCTAGGGGTGGCAAAAAATAATATTAACCAAAAATAATGAGACTAATAATACCCATGGATACTGTTGATATCATCGATAAAAATTTAAGGGAACAGCTTGAAGCCAAGCATGTGGAAATCATAGATGAAAGCCATCTTCATCGCGGGCATAAAGCCGCTGGTGGGGGAGGCCACTATTCAGTGAAAATAGTTTCTCAAAAATTTGAGAATTTGAATGTTATGGACCGTATTAGGCTTGTCCATAAAGCTCTGGATGAGGAAATGACAGGAACCCCAAAACTCATTCATGCTTTGCAGATAAAAACTTTTACGCCAGAGGAAGCCTCCTCAAATTAATAAATTACTCTCGATAGACTTCTAATTCTTCGCAATTTTTTAAGTTGTCAGACTCGGTCAGTGCCTTGTAGCCGTTTCTTGAATACTGATTTTTGTACAGATCCAGTTTTAAGTATTTTTTACTTTGTGGCGAATCTGCAAGTGCTTGAGCACCAATATCACCAATGACATTGCCAAACATGGAAAGGTCTTTTAAATTGGGTAGATTTTTTGTGTTAGCAATAGCAATGGCTCCATCGTCACCAATTTCATTTTGATTGGCGTTTAAAAGTTCTAGATTCATCAAATATGGGGATTCTGTTAGGGCTTCTAATCCTTCATCGAAAATCTGATTTCCTGGCAGGATTAATTGTTTTACGTTTTTTAATATTTCTTTTTGTGCCAATTCCATACACCCACGAATGCCAATATATTTATCCCGAAGGATAAGGATAGTTCCATCTTCGTGAAAACTATTCTTTAGAATATCATCAAGTTTACTCATTCTGTTCATTCTCCTGAGTATCGAAAAAGTATCGAAAAGCTGGTAATAATGTGACTTTATTAAGTTCTGGCTTATTTTGTCGAGTGGACAAAAAAAAAGCCGGTTCTGCATAAGAGCAGAACCGGCGCAATAGGTCAAGTTTTATAGAAGTGGGTCCAGAAACAATCCATCTGTTTTCCATTTTTCTATTTCTTCTTTTGTCGGTACAGGCGGAACAGGCCGTTTGGCTGTACGCTTGTCAAGAGGATCGTGGAAAGTTCTGGCATAGGCTTCAGCTTTCCATAGATAAAGATGTTCGAATATCATACCCCAGGGAGCCATAGGTGTATTGTCAACGCCACGCGTCACACGCTTGTACCATAATTCATCCGGCCAGTCCTTGAGAACACCATCTATATGATCAGGCATCTTGTCCGTGTCTTTATTGTTCTCGTCACGAAAGTCCAGGGCTCCTGTCATCATCGGAATACCATCCTTACCGTGACAGACAGCGCAATTGAGTCCCTCTGTCGCAGGCTCTGCTCCTTCAAACACTACTTTTCCTTCTGCTATGATTTTTGGATCATCCCACCAAGTCCATTGAGCGCCAAATTTTCCTTCTACCGGCATATTGGTGGGGTCACGAAGTGTCTTTAAATAGGAGGACAAAGCGGACAACTCATCCTCGCTTAGGTCATCTCCGTAATAAGTGGGCATTGCTTTGAAAGATTTTGGATCATCAAAACCTGGAGACTGAATTTTTCTGGGTTCCAATATCTGTTCTTTGATGTAGTCTGTAGAATACAAGCCAATCTGTTTTGTTCCCAAGTTTGGCCCACGATCTGAGTTTCCTTCCCAGAAAACTTTATGGCAGTTAAAACATTTGTTGTTTTCAAAAACTTCGCGACCTGCTGCTATAACTTCGGGCCCTGCGGCATCACCGAGTACAAGAGGAGGTTTATTTAATTTTGCGAGTTCAAATTCGGGATCAAACTGCGGAAGTTGTGCGCTAACCGTTATAAAAACCAAAGAGCCGAAAGCATAGGTCGTTAATAAGCGCCTGACCCAAGTGAAGGTCGTTTTTTCTTCTTTAAGCGTTTTCCAATCCAGTAAGGTAAAGAAACAGAAGCCCACAAAAGCAAAAGCAACGAATTCGATTTGCCACCAGATTGGGAAGTTGAACTTGCCGGCAACGACCCAAATAATGCCAGCTAAAATCATAATAACAGGAAGTTTAATCCTGATATTTTGGAATACGGTTTTTTCTTTAGGCTTTTCTGGGTTTAATTTGAGGAGAATGCCATAAATTACGATTACCGCAATTCCAGAGCTTAATCCCACAACTCCAAATATATTGAATAGGGCATAGAGTCCACTTAGTCCAACTATGCATCCAATTATAATTGCATCAATATTCATTAAATATCCACTCCTGAAAACTTATTCAGCCATTTGCGGTGAAGCAGCAGGCGACTCCGATTGTTTCTTTTTGGATTTTGGATATTTAATACCTATCCAAATAATTGCTGTCATCAAAATAAAGAAGGCCCATACAATTGTTGTCACATGGAATCCTGATTCCGCTAGCGTTGGTGCAAATTTTTCCGGCGTAACATCTTTGAACACTTTATAGACATGCCAGTTCATTCTCGAGAGCTCGCGAATAGTTCCCATCCAGCTCATCAACCAAATGTCTGCAAACCCAAGAAAAATGAGCACATAAGGCCCAAGGGGATTGATCTTTCCATAAGCCACTTTGCCGGTTTTAGTGGCTATTGTATAAAAAATATAATTGATGAAGGTCACTGTCACCAGACAGAAGGCCGCAGTATTTTTGGATACCATCAGAGCCAGGAATGCCAGGTTGTCAGGCAGAACCATACTGGCGTCCATTCCCGGTTCGGGCATCATGGTGGCGAAAAAGCGTCTGGGTGTAAACCAGATGGTGGCTGCAATAACGATGAGAACGAAACCAAATTTCATCGCCGGGAAAAATCGTTCGGCGTTTTCTATTCGTTTCATACTGACCCACATATAAATATTACTGGCACTGAACATGGTTCCAACTAAAAGACCCTGAACCAACATGAACATGGATTCTCTGTCGGACATAATGTACATGCCGATGGTGGCATCGTATTGGTAGATTTCGCGGACGAAGATATAACCCATGGCAGGCAGCGGAATCATAATAGCTACGCCGATCAGGTTTCCGATATACCCCACCCAGTCGTAATATTCCCGATCTTCTTTTTTGTCTGACCAAAGGTACATATAAGCACCGATGACACACACCATATAACCACCAAAAGTGCCATTACCCACCAGTCGGTGATAGTTTAGTGGCATCCAAGCCGAATTTGCAATTTTTGCCCATTCACCGATGTTCATTAATTCATTCAGCGGTTTTGGAGGCGTCTGCATAAAGGTCGCAGGTCCGTCCAGCGCTACGAGTAGCGATAAACCCAGAACATTTAATATGACCCCGAGGACAATATGCCGGCCTTTTTTATTGGCTTTATTGAGCGGATCCCAGGAATAAACATAGATGTACATGACCACCGTTTCCAAGATAAACAGAGTGGGATAGGCCACCATGAAAAGCATTGGAAATGATGAAATAAGATAAGTGATGAAATCTTTATAGGCTACCAGCATGACGAAAAGGAAAAGTCCGCCGGAAAGAGCTGTGAAACTGTAGCAGATACCAATTACTTTGGTAATCTCATGTGAAAGCCGTTCGAACTTGTAGTCCGACTTGGCGAACATGATAGCGTTGGAAAGTAACCCTCCCACGCCACCACACACGATGGCAAGGATAATGCCAGAAGTTTCGTAGTGCTCCACTGGGGTCAGTGGCATTGCTATGGCTGTCCCTACGAGAGCGCCCACAAAGGCAGAGCCTCTGAGGCCCATTAATTTGTGGAAATAGTTCAGGAAGCTGACAAAGAGCGCACCAAAGGCGCACGCCCACATGCCATACAGCACGCCATGATGGATTCCTATTATAACTTCCCCGGTTATACCTATTACAACCCCTATTAGGACACCGAGAAAAACATTAGATAGAATAATTGCTTTTCGCACTCCTTGAGTTCGTCTTGCACCCATAACTTCCATGATGACGACGAACATCGGGCAACCCAATATAAAGGATGCGAATAATATATGTAGTTGAGCTGCAGCCCAGGTAAATTTGCGGTTACTGAGACCCATGAAGGAAAATTCTTCAAACTCGTGCTCCGCTGCAGGGCCGATATCGGTTAGATAGGAAAGATCCTCTTCCTCTCCTCCACCTTCTTCATCACCGCCTTCTTCGTCCTCATCTTCTTCATCCTCTTCGTCTTCTTCATCCTCGTCTGCGTAAGCAACGGATTGAAAACTTAAATTAGAAAATAATGAATTTGAAGATACGGGTAGGAAGGGAGATACATGGCCTAACAGATAAACCATCATCAGGCAGAGTATCGTTTTTAGAAACGGTATTTTTGAAGAATCCTGGTTCATTAACTCCCCTGATAAAAATCTAAATTGTTCAGTTTCATTAAGTACAAAAAACCTTTTTTTTACAACCTTTCAGGCTCTATGGCCTTCAAGAAAGTAGAGAAATATCATACGGGTTGGGCAAAGTCAAGGAGACTTTAAAAGCTGTTACGAATTAAAGGTTTTACTGGATTTTAAGGCGTAAAATCGATGTCTAATTATGTTGGGGATTAGGAGGGTCTAATCTTTACGATCTTCAGCGATATCCAAGGGCATTATAGTCAGGGCAAAACCCATTGCGGCGCTAAAAACCGAAAGAAGCCCTACAAAAATTTGCGGCCATTCGGATTGAATATCTCTAACGGACCAGACAAACAGGAATCCGCCGATAATCATAAGCAACAAACCAATGGCTCTTATTTTCCAGCCGCTCATTTTTCTGCTCCACCTGCTGCGAGGGCTTTCTTCTTTTTATCAATCAGGACTAAATTACGAACATAGATAATAGAACCCAGGCTTTGCCCTACAATAAACACGGGGTCCTGACGATGGATGGCGTAGGTTAAAAGAACAATCGAGCCGCCGATGCTGCAATACCAGAAAGACAGAGGGATAGTACTTTCGCCTCGTTTTTCTGAAATAATCCATTGGATAATAAACCGAGCACCAAATAAGGCCTGGCCGACAAACCCGATTATCATCCATTGTGTTACCGTCATCTAATCCTCCTGAATAATGTCATAATTAATGTGTCTCTTTTTCATCCACCGAATAGCCATCAAATCATGCAATGACGAGAAAAGTCGATTGCGGATATTGTATTTAGATTCCCCGTGAAGACGAGGGTGATGGCTGACTTTAACCTGCGTTACTTTAAATCCTTCCATTTTCATTAAAGTCGGAAAAAAACGGTGCATCCCTTTAAACAGTTTTACATTATCGAAACATTCACGTCTAAATGCTTTCAGAGAACAACCCGTGTCTGCAATTTCTTCCTGGCTCAAGCTGTTTCTAACAGCATTTCCAATTTTAGAAGATACACGCTTGATCCAGGGATCATTTCTTTTAAAGCGCCAGCCACACACAACATCGAATTCTTCCATCTTCTCAAGAAGAAGTGGGATGTCGGCAGGGTTGTTTTGTAAATCGGCATCCAGGGTTACAAAAATTTTACCGCGAGCAGCTTTGAACCCAGCCGCAAATGCTGCTGATTGACCATGGTTGTTTCCAAATCGAATTAGCTTTAATCGGGGGTTATTTTTTTTAATTGAATTGATGATATGGGGGCTTCCATCTGTGCTTCCATCATCCACTAAGATGATTTCATACGTCATGCTCAGTTTAGAAAGTTCTGTTTCAAGTTTTTCTTCAAGCGGAACAAGATTGTCACGCTCGTTGTAAACAGGTATTACAATCGAAATGTCAAGGTCAGGGACGATAGTGTTTGGCATAAAAGTGGTTTTGGAATGTTTTTAAACGTAACTGGGATTTTGAGATTCTGCTGCCAATTGCCCGCAGGCTCCAAGAATGTCAGTGGCACGGTTTTGTCTGATGAAAGCAGAGAAGTTTTTAGTTATTAAATAATCTTGAAACTTGAAAGTTTGTTTGTCATGAGGCGGTCGATATTCAGATGACTCAAATGAATTAAAAGGAATTAAATTTATTTTGCAAGGAATATCCTTTAATAATGCCGCTAGTCGCTGTGCATCTTCATCTGAATCATTGATACCTTCCAGCAATACATATTCGATTGTATGTCTTCGCTGTGGTTTTAACGGGTAATTTTTCAAGCAATCCATCAAAGTTTTAATGGGATATTTTTTGTTGATGGGCATCAGCCGGTCACGTGTCTCATCGTTGGTTGCATTTAAAGAGATTGCCAGATTGATGTGGATATTTTCTTTTTGAAAATCATTTATTTTATCTACCAGTCCCGATGTAGAAACAGTCACCTTTCGTGTGGAAATTCGCATGGCTTCGGGAGCTGTCATGAGGCGCAGAGCATCTACAACTGGGGTTAGATTGTCCAGGGGCTCTCCCATTCCCATGAAAACGACATTGGTTATGGCGTTTTCCTTGCTTAAATCTTCATTGATAGTCATGCACTGGCCGATGATTTCTCCTGCCGTCAGGTTTCTCTTTAATCCCAGGCTGGCTGTAAGGCAGAAGGAACAATTCAAGCGGCAACCTACTTGTGTCGACAAGCATAAAGTTTTTCGGGAATCAGAAGGCATCCATACACTTTCTACCAATGCATCATCTTCAAGTTGTAATAAATATTTGATAGACCCATCTTGCGAGTGAGTTCTACTTTTGATTTTGGGTAAAGAAAAATGAAAGTGATCTGCCAGTTGGCTTCGCATCACTTTTGAAATGTTGGTCATTTCTGAGAAATCGCGATAACCGTAGTGGTAAACCCAGTTGAATATTTGATGAATGCGATAGGGTTTCCAGTCCGCAAAAGTATTCTTCAGATAGGTTTCTGAAGTGCCAATAAAGTTTTGCGTGTTTTTGTCCGTGCTCATTTCCTGAAATTCTGCAATATGTAAAATTGACTTCTGAAACGTTTTTTATTGAAAAAAGGGCAATTATTACCCGGGGACGACCCCGCTCCAAATTTACTAATCTAAATATAACTCATTAAAAAACAATAAACTATAAAATTTGAACCCCTCAGGAAGATTTTTCCTCATTGCAACAGCCTTAAAAACGCGATATTTTTATATCTCCTTGAAAAATAACGTGTCTTTAAAATATTAGATTTTGGCACATTTCCTGAAGTCGAGAGAATGTATGCAAATTGCTAAATGCTTTGAAATATTACATGTTGAGTCCGATGCACCTTGGCAAGTGGTTAAAAAGTCTTATTATAACCTCGCCAAAAGATTGCACCCGGATATAAATCCGCGAAACCCCGATGCAGAATCTAAACTCAAGGAAATCAATCAAGCATTCCAGATTTTGAAATCCCATTTTAAAAATTCCGTGGGTATGAGTCTAGTCAAGCTAGACGCATCACAAAAACCCTGGAATAATTTTATCCAACGAATCCGCCATAATCCCCAACTGAAAAAGCTAAAAGAGGATTGCTCGAAATATTTGTCTCAATTGGATACTTTTGTTTTCCAATTGAATGTTCATAAAAAAATTGAAGTCCCCGTTTCCACAGCTCGTTCGGGTGCCAGTATCGTGATGAAGTCCGGCAGGGAAAAATTTGAAGTGAAAATCCCTTCAGGGGACTGGAACCAAATGTCGATATGCGTTCCTGGAAAAGGAGAATCCAGCCTATTCAGTAAAAAACGAGGCGACCTCATGCTCAACCTTCAGGCCCAGCAGGCAGTCATCTCAGGGGACTCGTGTTTCTCTTATGAAATGACAATTGATAGAACAAAAATTGGCCGGGTTATGACTTTAAACTCATCAGATGGGCCGATCAAATTTGTATTGCCTCGAAATACCGAGAACGGGCAATCATTTTCCTTGAAGTCTAAAGCTGACACGAAGCGCCAACATATCTTGACGGTACGATTGAAGTGATTTTTAAGAGTAAGTAACGAGTGTGTGAATCATCACACCCCCGCTTATAAAGGCAATCACCAGAGTGCAACCTACAAGGCTCAGTAAAGACGGCTGAGGAGCCTCTTCTTTATCCTTGAATATCCATTTGATCCCAAGTGCCAAAGCCACCACAGCCAGCGAAAGCGAAGCCCATGTGAGTTGGTTGATCAGGCTGCTGAAAACAACATTCTTATCCATCTTCCCTAAAACAGCAATCGACCAGGCCAATGGAAACATGCAAAAAAGGTAAGCCCCAAGAAGCGAGTTGTTTTCTTTATTTTTGTATCGGGATATAAAGCGCAATCCAAGAAATACCATTCCACCCATCATGATCCAGGCCGTAAAATCGCTTATATCTTCTTTTCGTTTTTCGTCGCGAATTTGTCTTAAAGCCCCCAGAACATACCGGGAAACTTCATCGTCTTCCATTTCATAAAATCCACCTTCTTTGGTGTCATAGGCGAAAACACGCGCAGATAAAGACTCGGCAGGCAACGCAATGGCGCGGTAGCCATCTTTATCCGCTTGCTCGATTTCCATATAGACGATTCCGCGGTGATATTTAAAATCATATTTTTCAATTTCAAAGAGTTTGCCAGCGTACCTTTTGTTTTCCTGATAAAATTGGTCTTGTACTTTCATCATATCGAAAAGGGCTTGTCTGGCCTGTACATCCGAATCTAATTCGAAAATGTTAGAACAGGAGGTCAGGAGAAGCAGCAAGGCTGCGTAAAGAAATGATCGGGATAATTTAGTCATGGATTAAGAAAAAAGGTAAACGTATAACATAGGTGGAACATAAGAACCACTAAGGAATTTCAAATGATAGCATTTTGGAGCCGGTATGTTTAGCCAATTTAAATTTGTAACAGGAAATAGTAATAAAGCGAAAGAAGCCGGCGAGATATTGGGCATCCCTTTAGAGCAGGTTGAGGTGGAAGGATTATTTGAAATCCAAACCCAGGATCTGGATGAACTGGTTCGCCATAAAGCTCAGCAGGCTTTCGATGCCCTGCAATGCCCGGTATTGGTAGAAGACTCCGGCCTTGTTTTTAGCGCGTGGAAGGGGCTGCCCGGTGCGCTGGTGAAATGGTTTGAAAACACCGTTGGGTGTGAAGGAATGCTGAAGATGCTACATACATTTGATGATCGGTCGGCGACGGCCATTTGTTGTCTGGCTATCCATGATGGGGACAATATTCAGGTGGTTCGCGGAGAGGTGAGGGGGGTTATTGCCAGGAATATTCGTGGGGGTAACGGATTCGGTTGGGATGTCTTTTTTATTCCTGACGGTTATGAAAAAACTTACGCGGAAATGTTGCCGGAAGAAAAAAACGCCATCTCTCATCGAAAGAGGGCGCTGGAAAACCTAAAGAAGATTTTTGAAAATTAAGAAATGTTTTTCAATTGCAGGAAAAGGTGAGTGAAAGATTTTTGGTAAACCGTTAGTTTTTGATAGATGTTTTCTGCATCCTGCTGAGGTTTCTGGTTTATCCGTTGATAATCGTCAGCCATTTCTTTAATGTCCGATTGTTTTTCCATCCAACCGTTTTGAACCGCGGTCTCAAGGCATTGCTCATCGGTTTGGCATGGCAGGTCTTTCCATTCGGCAAAAGCCTGGATAACTTTTATAGTGATGTTGTAAGTATGACCAAAACGCTGTAGGGCAGCGCCTTTGAAATAATCACTTTGCTCCTGCTTGAGAACTTCAACCAATCTTTGCAGGTTCCAGTCTAAATGAGTCAATAAAACTTCTAACTCGGGTGGTATTTTTTCTGACATTTTTTTAGGGAAATTTGTATTTATTAAACCAATTATATTCAACGGGGTATTCTATGGTATAAAAAGTTTTTGTCCATTGCTTTTGCAATAATTGAAATGATATTTTATCGCGATATTCTTTAACTGTTTTTTATTTTTGTTTAATTCTATATGCTTAAACCGTTATGAACGCTGAAGACCTAAAAAATACATTTGTAGATAATGGAGATGGAACCGTTACTTCAAAAGAACATGGATTGATGTGGATGAAATCCGATTCCATGAATGATTTGAAGAAATGGGTCAATTATCAGGAAAGTAAAGATTATGCCCGCGAACTCAGTGAGAATAAATTTGCAGGGTTCGATGATTGGCGCCTGCCTGATAAAGATGAAATGTCAACCTTGTACCATTTGGACTTGAGCAATACAGATCAGTTCGGTAAGACGATCCACATCAGCGACCAATTTGCTCCAGGTGGCGGATTTTCCATGGTCGCTCAGCAGGTGCCAGGTCGTATGCGAACATGGGTTTTAAATATTAGAGACGGGGAGTTCAACCATCCTGAAGGGCTTTGGACTATAACTGAAGCTGCCCGCGCTGTTCGTACAATATAGTTTAAATACCGCTTTTTATTGGAGATAAAAATGAGTGAGGAACTTTATCATCCTCCTGAATCCGTTTCATCTAATGCTCACATAAGCAGCATGGAGCAATACCGTGAAATGTATGAGCGTTCAATTAATTCTCCCGAGGAGTTTTGGGCGGAACAGGCAGATCGTTTTTGCTGGTTTAAAAAATGGGATCAAGTGCGGTCCTATAATTATGACGTGACCAAAGGCGATATCAAGATTGAATGGTTTAGGGGAGGGCAGTGCAATATCACCGCCAATTGCCTTGACCGACATCTTGAAACACGCGGGGATCAGGTTGCCATCTTATGGGAAGGCAATGAGCCTGGTGATAATAAAAGCCTGACTTACAGAGAGCTTCATAGAGAGGTTTGTAAGTTTGCAAATGTTTTAAAAAGCCACGGTGTTAAAAAGGGCGACCGGGTTTCTATTTATATGCCCATGGTTGTTGAACTGGCAGTTGCAATGCTGGCTTGCGCAAGGATAGGTGCAATCCATTCCATTGTGTTTGGTGGATTTTCACCGAACGCATTAGCAGACCGCATTGTCGATTCCTCTTGCACTGTTCTTATTACAACCGATGGTGGATACCGTGGGGCAAAACCCATTCCAATCAAGGCGAATGCGGATGAAGCAATAACCCTTGCTGAAAAACAAGGAACTCTAGTCAAAACTTGTGTGGTGGTCAACCGTGTTGGCGACAAAATCCCGGTCACTATGAAGGAGGGAAGAGATTTTTGGTGGCACGATGAAATGTCCAAAGCGGATCCTGTTTGTGAACCAGAAGCCATGGAATCGGAAGATCCTCTTTTCATTCTTTATACCTCTGGATCAACCGGTAAACCTAAAGGGGTTCAGCACAGCACAGCCGGTTATATGGTTTTCACGGCACTGACCCATCGATATGTATTTGATTACCACAACGGCGATGTGTGGTGGTGCACGGCGGACATCGGCTGGGTGACAGGTCATTCTTATATTGTTTATGGTCCATTGGCTAACGGGGCGACGACTGTAATGTTTGAAGGGGTCCCTACTTATCCTGATGCGGGGCGTTTTTGGGATGTTGTTGACCGATTAAAAGTAACTCAATTTTATACAGCTCCTACTGCCATCCGGGCTCTTATGTCCTGCGATGAAGACTTTCCTGGCAAATATGATCTTTCAACTTTAAGGATTCTCGGTTCTGTAGGAGAACCCATCAATCCGGAAGCATGGCGTTGGTATCACAAACATATAGGGAAGGGCAGGTGTCCTATTGTGGACACTTGGTGGCAAACTGAAACAGGTGGGGTATTGATCACTCCGTTACCGGGGTGTACTCCCACTAAACCTGGGTCAGCCACGCTGCCTTTTTTCGGGGTAAAACCTGTTGTCATTGAAGCGGAGACGGGAAAAGTTGTGGAAGGCAATGGGGTGACAGGTGTTTTGGCTTTGCAGGAACCCTGGCCCGGTCAAATGCGCACCATCTATGGAGATCACGAAAGGTTTGAGGAAACTTATTTCAAACTTTATCCGGGATATTATTTTACGGGGGATGGATGCCGTCGTGATGAAGACGGTTATTATTGGATAACGGGTCGCGTTGATGATGTCATAAATGTTTCGGGACACAGAATCGGAACTGCAGAAGTAGAATCTGCACTGGTATTGCATGAAGCCATCGCTGAAGCTGCGGTTGTGGGTTTTCCTCATGAAATTAAAGGACAGGGGATTTATGCCTACGTCTCTCTAATGGAAGGCGTTGAGCCAGATGAGGAATTGAAAAAGAAATTGGTAAGTTTTGTACGGAAAGAGATTGGTCCCATCGCCGCTCCTGATGTGATTCATTGGGCGCCAGCACTACCTAAAACGCGGTCGGGAAAAATAATGCGGCGTATCTTAAGAAAAATTGCGGCTAACGAGGCAAGTCAGTTAGGAGATGTTTCTACACTTGCAGATCCTTCTGTTGTAGAAACATTAAAAGCTTCTTACGCAGAGATGTTTCCTGAGAACGCTACTTGAAGGCAAGCAAGATCGGGATCATGGAGTTGAACGAATTCAACCCCATGACTTTTCACTCCTACAGTGAAAAGAGCAAGGATCCCCTCCCCCCCCAAATGTTTGAGCGTCTGTAATTCCTTAGCAACCAGTGGGATAGCTATATATTTTAAGCGAAAAGTATCTGGTGTCAATTGAAAGTTTTGATTTTTCGCAAATAAATCGTATATGAGCTAATTTGGACGTGTCAGAGGCAAAGCCATTGAAGTTTCGGCTTTTCGGCCAAGTCTTGTTTCTGCTATGGCTTGCTTTGCTTGCCGCAAACCCTTCTGGGCGGAGTTATTTAGGGGTTCCAGGCGGATAGCCATGGTAAAGGCAGCCCGGGCCTCAAGTGCTCGCTTTTGATCTAAATAGGCCCATCCCAGCCCATCGTAGGCATCAGGTTGATCGGGGCGTTGCCGCAACTCCTCTGAAAATTGCGCGATGGCCTTATGGGTCTCTCCATCAAGCAAATGAATTCTACCCAATTTTGTACGCGGGGTTGTCTGAAGTTTAAAGGGTGCAATAGCGTTTTTACCCGTGATAAGTTCAAAAACTGGATTGGGTATTGGATTTAAAGCCAGGCATTGTTCAAACATTTTTGCAGCCTTTGCAAAATATCCAAGACGAAAATAGATATATCCCAACCCCTTGCGTGCTTCAGATCGGTTAGGTTGAATCTCTAAGGATGTTTTGAACATAGTCATAGCTTTACTATCTTTACCATTATGGTGGTATGTCCAACCCAGAGAATTATATACCTGCCATCCAAATCGCTCTTTTGAAAGCAGTTCTATAAAGTTGGGTGTTAAGGCAAAATCAGGATCAAGGGAAATGGCTTTCAGGAAATATTCTATTGCCAGGTCTGGGTTTCCCGTCTTGTAGTGAACCCAACCCAGAGCCATATAAGGAGAAGCCAGGAGTGGGTGCTCCTTTAATATTTTTTCAAAATAATTCTTTGCTTCATATGGAGGTTCGCTCTGCAGAATGGCCCAATCAAGTTTATAGGCAAGTTCTTTATTACCTGGGTCGTGCCGAAGAGCTGTTTCCAAATAAGGGATCGCATCCTGAAATAGACTTATCGCATATAAAGATAAACCAAGCCCTTTTGATGAATCGACCTCGTAGTCTTCGTGTTGCACGGATTTTATAAACTTTTCGATAGCGTAGTTATATTGTTTTTTCTGGAACTGGCTCCAACCCAAACCATTATAGGCGTGAGCAGTATGGAATTTTTCTGAGGGCCAATCGTCATCTTCCTGTACGTAATCGTAATAAATTAATGCCGCAGCTTTGTAGTCGCCTTTTTTTAACGCCTGATCGGCTTTGTACAGGTGCTTGTCTAAGGCCTTTAAAATTTCTTCCAAACCCTTCATTGCAACTGGGTTTTTTGGTTCTTTTTCCAGCGCTTCCAGGAAATAGTCTTTTGCCAGTTTATATTCTTTTCTAGCTAAAGATATTTTTCCATGCTGATTGTATGGATGAGCCCAGTTTTCATATCGGAAAAGGAGTTCGTCGAGCTTCTCCTTTGCAAGGCGATGTTTCCCGAGATCCAAATAGTATTGAACGTATACAGCTTGTCTTTTTTTAATTTCCTTTATTTCATTTATTCCGTTATTGGCACCAATGAACTGAGGATAAAGTTCGAGAATTTCATGGAAGACTTCTTCAGATTTATTGATCTGTTTTGCTTTCATCAAGCTCCATGCCAGACCGTTTACTGCATCCAGGGACGGATTGTTTTTGACTGCAAGGTCTTCGAAAATATTTTTAGCTTTTATAAACTTTCCCTGGTGATAAGCTTTCCAGGCAATATTTAAATCAGGTTCATCTTTGCTTAAAGGCAATCCCCAAAGTGCACTTCTGTAGCGCGGATGTTCAACCGGCAGTGTGAAAATGGAAGTTGAAGTTCCACGGGAAGGAACAATTTCCCATACAGAATCTGGATTTTCTTTTGTCCATTGATTCCACATGTGAAAAATGTTTTCAACTTTTTCGGGGTTGAAAATATGGCTCAATTCCTGTTTTGCCAGGTCTTCGCGTTTTTGTTCCAGGTAAATAAACGCACGGCCTTTGTGGACTTCGTACGACTCTGGAAATAATCTTTCAACACGGTCGAAATTTTCAAGAGCTTTTTCATAATTTTTTAAACTGAAATAACACCAGCCCATTCCCATAATCGGAATAGGATTCTTTTTGTTAAAAGTATGGGCCTGTCCAAATGCCATCAGTGCTTTGTCGAAACGTTTTTGAAAAAAATAGGTCCAGGGAAGAAGGTTGAGCGCTCGTAAATCTGAAGGGCGATTTGCCAAACTCTTTTTCAAATAAAATTCAGACACCGAATATTCTCGGCGATTGAATTGATGCTGAGCGAAAAGGAAATCCTGGTCTTTGTCGTTTCTTGTTATGGGTGATTTCTGAGCAATAGAAAGGATGCTATTTTTAGTGCCCTGGAAAGATTTTTTTACGGTGGTGCAACTCACTCCTAAAAAAACAGCGAGAATACAAAGGCAGATACTAGTAAAACGTATTTTAATAATTTCCATTAAAGACATAGTTCCCCAAAACAAGTTGTATCCATTGTTTATCGGTATTTGGCAGAAAACTTTTAGAGAAATATAGTGATTTTGGCATGTTCCATGAGTTTATCTGTCTTTATGAGGTAAAAAAGGGATTTAAAGGCATTTTTTTTTGTAAAACTTGGTTAAAATGTTATGATTCAACCCTTTTACAAACCCTATGAAAACAATGCGTTTTTTAAAATTTATCACTCTATTGGTCCTAATTTGCTTTTTAAATGCCTGTTCTGATGAATCGGCAGAAAAAGCAGGTGATGGTTTACACCCCAGCCTTTCTGAATTACCTGAGATGGTTGAGGAGTCTGCCCAATCCTCTGAGCAGCGAGTGGTTCCTGTCAAAATCAGTCCTGAGGATCAGGAAAAGGCAAACAATGCCCCAGAGGGTATGGTTTTTATTACAGGCGGCTGTTTTGTTATGGGCAACGATTATACTCAAGAGGACGAAAAGCCAGAGCATGAGGTTTGTGTGAGTGATTTTTATATGGATAAGTTTGAAGTCACTCAAGCCCGCTGGGAAAAGGTGATGGGAAATAATCCATCAAAATTTATAGGTGCCGACTTACCTGTTGAGCAAGTCAATCACCAGGATGTTCAAAGGTTCATAAAAAAATCAGAAGGCGCTTGCCGGTTACCTACTGAAGCAGAATGGGAATACGCTACCCGAGGGGGTGCAACGACACGCTATTTCTGGGGCAATATGGTTAACGAAGAATATACCTGGTATGAAGAAAATTCCAATGAAACCACTCATCCAGTAGGTAGTAAAGGCCCCAATCAGTACGGTCTATACGATACGATGGGGAATGTTTGGGAGTGGGTCAACGACTGGTATGAACCTTACTATAAAATCCGCACAAAAGATAATCCCATGGGGCCTGAATCTGGCCAATCCAAAATAGTGCGTGGTGGGTCTTTCGATTCCTCTGCTGGGGCTTTAAGAATAACCAATCGTGTTTGGCTTCATCCCAAAAATAAAGTCTTCCCGAAGGTAACCACCTATGGCCAGATTATGAACGAAGTTTATAATTATATTGGCTTCCGCTGCGCAAAATCCATTTCTTAATTTCTAAGTAAACCAGAGTTTTTAATTAGAAAATGTAATTCTGCGTTTTTGTTGATTAGCGGCATTCGCTACACAGGCCGAACATATCGAGCTTGTGGGAGGTGATTGTGAAACCGTTTCGGCTGGCAACTTCTTCTTGAAATTTTTCAATCAGAGGATGATTGAATTCGATGATCTTTCCGCATTCGGTGCAAATCATGTGGTCGTGGTGACTATGCATGTATTTGTGTTCATATCTTTTTTGCCCATCACCAAAATCCAACTCCGATGCAAGGCCGCTTTGGGTCAATAAGGCCAGCGTACGGTAAACCGTTGCCAGACCGACCTTGGGTTCAGTGGCCGTTACAAGATTATACAACTCTTCGGCACTAACATGGTTTTCACAATCGATAAAAGCATTGAGTACCGCGCGTCTTTGTTTGGTAATCTTTAGTTTGTTCTGGACGATATAATCTTCCAAAACTTCCAGTTCTTTGCTTGCCATATTTTGCTCTTTTTGCTCTTAATTTGTCGTTTGAAAAATAGAACGGTAATTTAACACGGTCGCCGGCGAAGGGTCAATATTGTCCATTCTGTTTGGATGAAACTGACAATATAAAGTTGCAATTTTTTGTAGAGTTTAACTTTATGAATTTATCCATTTTCCAATGTTAGAAGATAGTAATTCTGACTCAATCTCCTGTTGCTCACCGCTGTCCATATTTTTTAAAACATATTTTCCAGAATTAATTTCATTTTCGCCTATAATTAATGTGAATCTACAATTGGATTTGTTGGCTTTACGCATCTGACTTTTCATACTTCCCATTTCATAATCTCGGCCTACTTTAAATCCAGCAAGCCTCAATTCATGTGCAGCTTGAAATCCTGGGATTTTGGCAGCATCCCCCAAACAAACCAAAAATATATCAGAAGCTTTGTTTGGGTTTGCGTCCTCTTCAAAGGGAATTAATGACACGAGGCGTTCTAGTCCCAAGGCAAATCCAAAACATGGGGTGGAAGGCCCTGACAGTTCTTCTACCAGTGTGTCGTATCGTCCTCCCCCACAAATTGCATTTTGCGCTCCCAGATTATCAGAGGTCACTTCAAAAGCGGTCATATTGTAATAATCCAACCCTCGTACCAGATTGGTATTTATTATGTAGGGAGTTTTTGCAATATCCAGCAGTTGTTGTACTTCTGCAAAATGTTGTGCGCTGGTTTCATCCAAATGATCAATCATCTTGGGAAGGTTCTTGGCAATTTCTCCGCATTGTTCTGCTTTGCAATCGAGGACTCGTAATGGATTTCTCTCATATCGGTTCGTGCAGTTATTGCAAAGCTTGTCTAGATGTTTTTCTATAGCTGATTTTAAAATTTCTCTATATTGAGGGCGACAATTCTGATTTCCAAGGCTATTGATTTGTAGTGTTGAATCCTTAAGGCCCAATTTGCGGAAAAATTCAATGAGCATTGTCATCACTTCAACATCTACCGCAGGGCTTTGAGATCCCATTGCTTCTACCCCGATTTGATAAAACTGCCGTAACCTTCCTGCTTGCGGGCGCTCGTAGCGGAACATGGGTCCAATGTAAAACATTTTAGTGACAGAAGGGGGCGCATACATTTTATGCTCTATGTACGCACGAACGACAGAGGCAGTGCCTTCTGGACGCAAAGTTATGGAATCCCCTCCACGGTCTTCGAAGGTATACATTTCCTTTTCTACGATGTCGGTGGTTTCTCCTATGCTGCGAGAAAAGAGGCGGGTGTCTTCAAATATTGGAACCCGAATCTCCTCGAAACCGTACCGTGGAAAGATACTGTGCGCGATAGATTCCACCCATTGCCATTTCCAGATTTCATCAGGCAATATATCTTTTACGCCACGGATGCTTTGTAATTTCATAATTTTTCCAGCAAGTAGTTACAATTTATCATTGGATCAAGGGTAAAAAAGAGTGGGGTATGTGCTTTTAAAAACTATTAATCTAATCGCTGATTTAAGTTGAGATTAACCGCTCAACCATTTAAACCAACCGCCTTTTTTTACCGTTGCGCTGAGATGGAATTCCGCCATTTCAACGTCTTTTTTGCTGCCGATAAATAAGGGAAGTCGGTCATGAATTCCTTCAGGTGCAATATCCAGAATTCGCTGTTTTCCTGTGGAGGCTTTTCCACCGGCGTTTTCTACTATTAACGCTAAAGGTGCCGCTTCGAAAGAAAATCGCAATTTGCCTTTTGGACTATTTTTATCCTTCGGATACATAAAAAGTCCGCCTTTCAGCAAAGTACGGTGAAAGTCTGCGACAAGTGAACCGATATAGCGAAGTTTATAAGGCCGGCCAGAAGAGGGGTTGTCTTCTTTTAAAAAGGATACCAGATTTTTTTGGGCTTCATCCCATATGCCCCAGTTGCCTTCGTTGGCACTGTAAGTTGAGCCTTGTTCCGGAATTTTCAGGTCGGGATGAGAAAGAAAAAATTCACCTAAAGAAGGATCAAGGGTGAACCCATAGACCCCTTGGCCAGCAGTGTAGACAAGTATGGTACTGGAACCATAAACAATATAACCTGCTGCAACTTGTTCTTCGCCTTTTTGCCGCAAGTCGTCCTCGGTGACTTCACTTCCCTCGCTCTTTTTACGATAAATGGAAAATATAGTTCCTATATTAACGTTAACATCAATATTTGAGGACCCATCAAGAGGATCCATCATAAAAATATATTTTCCAGGATTGTCTTCAGGAGGGATTATATAAGGATCTTCTTTTTCTTCAGAAGTGATCGCACACACGGCCTCGGATTTACCAATTAATGTTGTGAAAGTGATATCTGAAAACTCATCAAGCTTTTGGACTTCTTCGCCCTGAACATTGATTTTTCCAGTTAGACCCAGGACATTTTCACCAATACCGGCGCTGTTCACCTCCAGAGAAATAATTTTTGATGCCACAATTATTTCATTCATCAAACTAGTGAATTCTCCAGTAGCCCCTGGATTGGATTTTTCCTGCTGTCGAATATGTTGAACAAAGGTGGTTCGTTCCATAACTTATAAAGTTCCGTTAAGATAGATTTAATTAAATCCTGCCCCTAGTTGCCTTAGATTCATAATTAAGAAGCCGATTAAAAAATGAAAAATTAAGGGATGGGATTGGAGGGGAATTTTACATTATTTCTAATGCTCTAGCAATTGAAATGCCCAGGTGGAATGGCCAAACAAATTATCAGTTAGGTTAAATATTTTTGTTGCCACCTGTTCCATTTTTGCCTTGCAACTCCGTCACCATTTGATTGAGTTCATCTGCCAGAACAGTTAACTCTGTAGTTACTAATGAGGTTTGATCAATGGCCTGAGTGGATTGTTTGATGCCCGTTTGGATTTCTTTTAAGGCGATAAAAGCCTGTGAGGTCGCCGTTTTTTCTTGCATAGTAGCCAATGAAATTTGCTTCATAGCTTCATTTGTTGATTTTGCACCTGATAACAGGCTATCTAAATGCTCGTATGCCCTGTTTGTAAGTTCTGCCCCAGTTTGGATATGTTTTGATTCTTTCTCTGACGCAAGAATTAAACGATTAACTCCCTGTTGAATTTCTTCAACGATCACTTCAATCTCGGCCGTGGAATCCATAACACTATCAGCAAGACGTCGAATCTCTACAGCCACGACTCCAAACCGTTTGCCCTCGTCGCCAGCTGCAGAAGCCTCAATAGCAGCATTGAATGCAATCAGTTTTGTTTGGTCGGCAATATGGTTAATGATCTCCATAACTTTTCCGACTTCTTTTGATTTTTTCCCAAGCTGGATTACTGATTCAACACTTTGATTGCTTTCTCTTGTGATTTTATCCATGTTTTGCTGTATAGATTTTATTATATCCATACCCTTTTCAGACTCCTCCAGATTAGTTTCTGCAATCTGCAATACAGAGCCGGAATTTTGCGCAACTTGCGAGGAGGAGACTGAAAGCTCCTCCAGAGTTGATGTGATGTCCGTTATTCTTTCGGACTGTTGCTTCATAAGGATTGATTGATCTTTAACAGTAGACGATATGTTCTGCGACGATTTGTACAAGGTTTTTGCGGAATTAAAAATCTTGTCTACTTGTGTTTCAATAGATTTTTTAATATTGGCAACCATTTTTATGAAGCATGTGCCTAGATAACCAATCTCGTCTTTAGTAGTGATATTGATCTTTACAGTAGTATTTCCCCTTGATACTTCTGTTGCGGCCTCCGTCAATTGTTGGATGGGGCGGGTGATAATGTTACTAAATATCAGGGATAAAATTGAGCCTATTACAAAGATTCCGAAGCATGAATAAAGTGTGAAGGTTTTATTTTCTTCAATGCTGCTATACATATCCTCTAATGATAAAGCCAACATTAATGTTCCGTGTGGTTTGTCCTGATATTCTATCGGAACTGTGACAAATAGTTTACGGGCCTGTTCAAAAGGTTCTTTGTGATCTAGGAAATTATTTAAATTTGGGTTGAGTTTTTTAGGGTCATAAACTGATATTTTTCTATTGTTGGTGTCAAAAATTCCAAGGTAGGCAAGCCTTGAATCTTTTTTAGCCCATTCAATCGCTACTCCTATGCTTTCGAAGTCTAGAAGCTTTAGGCTGATGCCTGTAGATAAAGCAACAACTTCAGCCATATTGTGAACATGACTTTGGATGCTTTTTAAGGCTTGTTTTTTGTGTGCCTGTGGATAGTAGTTGTAGTTGAAAATTGTTATTAGGAAAACTATGAAAGAAAATAAAAAAACTAGTTTTAATCGAATGGATATTTTCATAAAGAGAGCCTAACTCTTAATTTCTGAGGGAAATGAAAATCTCCATTAAGAAGTCGTGAAGAGAAGATTCAAGTTGAAGTAATTTATTTGAATCGGGCATCAAGTATGGTGTGGGAGATACGGCTATCATCTTTGCCTGGTCCCTCAACAACAATAGAGCAGCCTAAGATTCGAAGTTGATCGGGTTTTAAATTAAAATCTCTTTTACTTGGGTACCAGTTGTTTGGATCAGGGGACATGTCTGTTTCTATGGTGACAACAACGTCTTTCATGCCATGGGAGTTTTTTATTTTTCTGTAAATTCCTTTTCCTTCTCCACAGACACCATTATTGATTAGAGGTTGGACATATGATAATGCGGAAGTAGAAGGGCTGGAAGAGCCTTTATCAATAGAACCACAGGAAGCTATCCAGCTCATAAAAAATACACAAAGTATTATTTTTAAGCCTGTCTTGGTGAAATCAGATATATAGTTTTCCATGGAATTCTAATTAGTCCTTGATAGAAATAATAATTCGATCAGTAATAGGTGGATCATAAGGAACGTGGTTGCCATAAGCAAAAACAGCAAAGATGACATGTCGGCCTGGAACTAGTTTCAAATCTTTGCATATAGAACCGTCTCCCATATGGATTTCCTGTTTTCCAATGGGTTGGCTTAAATCGGCAGGTAATGAATTAAGTAGTAAATGATGATGGCCTCTACCTTCATTCACGCCTTTTTTGGCTTTTTCAACAACGATTCCACTGACTTCCATGCACACTTTGGCTGGACTGCTCAACTGCGCATTATTGGAAGGTTGAATAATTTTTACGGCTCTATCTTCTGCCCAAACCTGCTGAGATAAAACCATTACAACAAAAACTATCCATACCGCTATCGAGTTTTTATTCATATATAACTCCGCATTCTGTGAATAGCCTTTTGAATCAGCATATAATAACCTATTAATTCAATAACAACAATACAATTACAGAAGTTATCCGACTGATGCGGCAATCTGGTTACGATTTTTTGAATACCTTTTTCTGTCATTTTCATTAAGTATCTTTTTTCGTAATCGAATACTTTTAGGAGTTATTTCTGCAAGTTCATCCTCGTTAAGAAAACTGAGGATTTGCTCCAGACTCATTTTGGTCGGCGGTGTCAGGGTGATATGTACATCATGCCCGGAAGTGCGCATATTGGTCAGCTTTTTTTCTTTGCAAACATTTACAACAAGGTCATTATCTTTATTATTCTCACCCACGATCATTCCCGTATAAACGTCTTCACCGGCCTCCCAAAACAAGGTGCCTCGTTCTTGCAGATTGAATAGAGAGAACCCAGTAGTGGCGCCATTTTCGAGTGAAATTAAAACACCATTGACCCTTTGGGCAATGTCTCCACAATGCGGAATGAATTTTTGGAAATTTCTATTAATCACACCAGTCCCTTTGGTCATAGTGAGAAACTCAGATCGAAATCCAAACAAACCTCTTGTGGGAATGACAAACTCAAGCCGTGCATTACCTTCATTTTGAGCCATGTCCTTAAGGGTGGCTCTTCGTTTGCCCATCGCCTCCATAATGCTGCCAACATATTGTTCTTCAATGTCCAGAATGACAAATTCTTCAGGTTCATGGGGAACCCCATCCACATCCTTTATTAATACTTCAGGGCGGGAGATACTAAATTCATATCCCTCGCGGCGCATGGTTTCAATAAGAATGGTAAGGTGAAGTTCGCCTCTACCCGAGACTTTGAAGGTGTCTTGCGACTCCGTTTCCTCTACTCTTAAGGAGACATTCGAACGTATTTCTTTAAATAATCGATCGCGGATCTGTCGCGATGTAACGAACTCTCCTTCACGTCCTGCAAATGGAGATGAGTTTAAGGAAAAATGAATGGCCAGTGTAGGTTCATCTATTTCAATGACAGGTAAGGCATCGGGGAATTCTGTATCAGTAAGTGTTTCTCCAATTTCAACTTCCTTCATTCCGGCTACCCCTATAATGTCACCGGTGGTCGCTTCTTCTGATTCTATTTTTTTTAATCCTTCAAAAGTATATAGCTTAGATAAGGAGAAAGTTTTGGGAACTCCATTTCGATCTATTTGGGTATAGTTTTTCTTCGCTTTAACGCGACCTCGATTTACTTTCCCAACAGCTATTCGCCCTACATAGTCATCATAATCCATAGATGAGACCAGCATTTGAAATCCGCCTTCTGAATCTCCCACGTGACTAGGTACTTTTTCAATAATCAAGTCTAGAAGAGGGGTGATATCATTATTTGGTCCTAATGGCGTTTCCCTGGAAATTCCCTGTTTAGCTGAAGTATAGATAATAGAAAAGTCCAACTGCTCATCATTGGCTCCCAATTCAACGAACAAATCAAAAACCTCGTCTACGACTTGTTCAGTACGGGATGCAGGGCGATCGATTTTGTTTATCACTACGATTGGTTTTAGTCCTAATTCCAAAGATTTTTTTAAGACAAATTTAGTTTGGGGCATGGGTCCTTCTACCGCATCTGCCAATAATAAAACCCCATTGACCATTTTTAATATGCGTTCGACCTCACCCCCGAAGTCCGCATGGCCGGGTGTATCGACAATATTAATTTTATGATCTTTGTAAAAGATGGCTGCATTTTTGGAAAAGATAGTAATTCCTCTTTCCTTTTCCAATTCATTACTGTCCATGATGCAGGTTCCCGCGAGTTCGCTATCTCGAAACATGCCGCTTTGTCGGAGAAGACAGTCCACCAGGGTGGTTTTCCCATGATCAACATGAGCAATAATTCCAATATTTCTAATAGATTTTTGGTCGAGCATTTTTTCCTTTAATATCAATAGGATATGGTTTAATAGTTAAAAACTAACTTAAGGCCATTTAGCCATAAATTTTGATTAATTAGATACTGTGTTGACTTGCCCGCAGGAGAGGTTATTTGCGGCGAAGCTTCTGGGATGGGATGAACCAATAAGGGAACATAGTTTTTTCTTGCAAAATTGTCGAAAGATTAGAATAACAGAATGGTTGTGAGAAACCTAAATAAAAATATTAGTTTGTAAACTATTGATAATTATATCATAATTTTACTATGAAAGCTCTAATTCAAGAATTTTCCGATTTTTTGCGAATTGAAAAAAGAAATTCGCCACATACGGTTTCGGCTTATCGCAGTGACCTGAACCGATTTTCGGATTCACTTAAAGGGATGAAGGTCGATTCGGTGACCCCATCTGATATTAGGTGTTTTCTAATTTCTTTAAGGGAGCAAGGGCTATCCGCCTCTTCGGTGGCTCGTAGTTTGTCTTCCATTAAATCTTTTTTTAAATACCTAGTGCAGGATAAACCGTTTCAAGGTAACCCTGTGGCAAACAATCCAGCAGAAATTCTTGAAGCTCCCAGGCGTTGGAGAAAATTGCCCGATGTTTTGTCCACAGTAGATGTAGATGATTTACTGAAGAGTCCAGATCAGGATTCTGTTTTAGGCCTCCGCGATCAGGCAATGCTGGAAGTTCTTTATGCTAGTGGGTTGCGGGTATCAGAGCTGGTTAACCTTAAGGTTAGCCAACTGGATATTGAAGTCGGTTATCTACGAGCTTTTGGAAAGGGTAGTAAAGAAAGAATTGTACCCATCGGAGACATGGCAAAAAAAGCTGTAGAAGTCTATTTGCTTAAATCGCGGCCGGCTCTCCTTCATGGCCGAAAAGCGGAAGAATTGTTTGTTACCAAAAGAGGGCGAGGTATGACACGGCAGGGCTTCTGGAAATTGCTAAAGACTTATGTAGCGAAGGCAAACATTCGAGTCGGTGTTTCTCCGCATACCCTGCGCCATGCTTTTGCCACGCATCTATTGGAAAGAGGGGCGGATTTGCGCTCTGTTCAGCAGATGTTGGGGCATTCAGATATATCAACGACTCAAATCTATACCCATATTCTTGGGAAAAGGATGCTGGAAATTCACCAACAGTTTCATCCCAGATCCTGATAGATAAAATTGGAATTATTTTCTTGACTGGATTTGCCATAAAAGCTAACATTCTGCTTTAATATCCTTCCTTCTGATCTTGGTTTCCAGGTTTTTTAAGGGTTTGAATTCAAAGGTCAACTATGATTTTTGAAATTGAGGAAATCCCTGAAGGGGGATTAAGTTTTGATGTGCTCGCAGATAAAGAGCATTTTGTTATTGATCAGCCTGATTGTACTTTGACCGATGGTGTTAAGGTTAAAGGAAAGCTGACAAAGATTGAACGGGAAATTTGTTTTTCCGGTGATTTGGAAGCACAACTTCGGGTCGCTTGTACCCGATGTTTAAAGCCGTTTCCGTTTGAAGTTAAGAGTATGATTCAAGTCCACTTTATTCCTCGTGTTAAAGAACCATCTCCGGGGAGCGAAGTTGAAATTAAAGAAACAGATATCGAGAAAGAGATTTACGAAGAAGACCGGGTTGATTTGAGCGGTCCTATTCGAGATCAGATTCTTCTTGATGTGCCTTTAATGTGTCTTTGCCAGGAGGATTGCAAAGGCATTTGTCCTGAATGTGGTATTGATCTTAACTCGAATCAATGTGAGTGTAATAACGAGGGCCAGATAGATCCTCGATTTGCGGAATTGTTAAAATTAAAAGACAAGTTGAAATAGGGAGATAAAATGGCAGTACCAAAGAAAAAGACATCGAAGTCCAAACAGGGAATGAGAAGGTCCCACTTGAGCCTCAAAACCCCCTCTTATATGGAGTGCCCCCAGTGTCATGAAATGGCCCGGCCTCACCATATTTGTGCTCATTGCGGATATTATAAGGGCAAAGAAATAATGGAAGTAGAATCTGTTTAATTTCCTACGTTAATTTTATTTCAAATTCCCCACAAAAGATTTCCCTGCTGTCCAGTTGAAAGGAGCCTTGGATGAAAATCGTGGTTGATGCTATGGGAGGCGACCATGCCCCGGAGGCTATTGTAGAAGGTGCCGTGCTGGCAGCCCGGGAATACGATACGAAAATCATCCTCACTGGTTTATCTGAACAGATTCAAGCCGAGCTTGACAAGCACGACCCTGACCATCAACTTCCCATCGAAATAGTTCATGCAGATGAAGTTGTTGAAATGCATGATAGTCCCGGGAAGGTACTGCGTTCGAAACGAAAATCTTCAATGAAGATTGGTTTGGATTTGGTAAAACAAGGCGAGGGTGTCGCATTTGTAAGTGCGGGAAACACAGGAGCCGTACTTGCCTATTCAACTGTAATATTAAGGCCTGTAAAAGGAGTAGACCGACCTGCTATAGCCATTCAACTGCCTACGCTAAAGGGAACCTCTATTCTTTTGGATGCAGGGGCTAATGTTGACTGCAAAACCAATCAATTATTTCAGTTTGGAATTATGGGGCATGTCTTTGCTGAATATATTTTAGAGAAAGAAAACCCCAGCGTCGGTCTATTGAGTATTGGAGAAGAAGATGGCAAGGGAAATGAAATAGTCAAAGAGACTTTTCAAATGCTCAAAAAAAGTCATATAAATTTTATTGGGAATATTGAAGGGAAGGAAGTTTATCGAGGCAATGCGGATGTAATTGTCTGTGATGGTTTTACCGGAAATGTAGCTCTAAAAATCAGTGAAAGCCTTGCGGAAATGATAGGGACGAATCTTAAGCTTATGTTCCAGAGTAATTGGCTTAGCAAATTAGGCTACTTACTCCTGAAACCTCAACTGGTTCAGTTTAAAAAGAAGGTGGACCATTCGGAAACAGGGGGGGCGCCGTTATTAGGGGTAGATGGTGTTGTGATCATTGCACATGGTAGCTCCTCCCCAAAGGCCATCAAAAATGCCATCAACCGTGCCTATGAATTACGCGAGAAAAATATTATCGATCATATCAAGCAGGATATCGAATTGAATCTTTCAGATGTAGAAAGCCCTAAAGGAACTATTTGGAAGCAGATAAAGAGTATTGCTTTTGGAAACGAAGAAGCAGAACAAAAAGGTGAAGGAATTCCTCCAGCCCCAGACTCAAAACCTAAAGAAACCTGATAAATTATCTCCTAGATGAATCCTATTTCAATTTTTAAAGCCGCAATTGCTGGAACTGGTTCTTATGTTCCTGAGAAAATTCTAACCAATAAGGACTTGGAAAGCTCTCTCGAAACATCTGATGAATGGATTACTACGCGCACAGGTATTAAAGAACGTAGGATTGCAGCGGAAAATGAATCTGCATCCACTATGGCGGCGCAGGCGGGGAGGCGAGCTCTTGAATCCGCCGATGTGAATCCAGATCAAGTGGATATGATCATTGTATGCACTTCAAGTCCAGATGTATTATTTCCTTCTACTGCTTGTTTTGTGCAAAAAGAGCTGGAAGCTTTCAATTCTGCTGCTTACGATATTTCTGCCGTCTGCTCTGGCTTTGTTTTCGGGTTGTCGATTGCTGAACAATATCTAAAGGCAGGACGTTATGAGCATATTTTGGTAATTGGTAGTGAAGTGAACTCAAGAATTGTAGATTGGTCGGACCGCTCTACTTGTATTCTTTTTGGTGATGGCGCGGGTGCAGTATTGTTGAAAAGAACCGAACAACAAGAGCCCATTGGAATTTTATCTACCCATATTTATTCGGACGGGAGTTTGACGGATCTCATAGCTGTTCCGGGAGGAATTGGAAAGACGGGCATTAATAAACAGGATATTGATGATAAAAAGTATTTTATCAAAATGTCTGGTAATGCAACCTTTAAAGTTGCTGTTAAAAGAATGACAGATGTGATTCGAGAGGCATTGGAATTTAACAATATCAAGATTGAAGATGTTGACCATCTCATCCCACATCAGGCTAACCAGAGAATTATTAGTGCTGTCGCTGAAAAACTAAATTTTCCAGAAAATAAAATTTATATGACTATCCAAAAATATGGAAATACCTCTGCTGCATCTATTCCCATAGGAATTGCCGATGCTAAAGGCGAAGGGAAAATCCAAAAGGGGGATGTCTCTGTTTTGGGAGTTGTGGGAGCGGGGCTAACCTGGGGATCGGCGGTGATAAAATGGTGAAAATAGCTTTTGTCTTTCCGGGGCAGGGGTCACAATTTATTGGAATGGGTCAGGATTTTTATGACCATGTTCCAGAAGCAAAGCAATTGTTTGAAGTAGCCAATGAGGTGCTTGGATACGACCTTGCAAGTATTTGTTTTAATGGCCCGGATGAGACTCTAAGGCTGACAGAAAATACTCAGCCTGCCTTGTTGATCCATAGTACAATGGCCTTGAAAATACTAAGGGAAAATGGTATTAATTCCGTACTTGCTGCCGGTCATAGCTTGGGAGAATTTTCCGCATTGGTGGCTGCAGGTGCTCTGGAATTTAAGGATGCTGTTCGTTTAGTACGCTTACGCGGACAATTTATGCAGGAAGCGGTTCCCGTTGGAATTGGGTCTATGGCTGCGATTATAGGATTGCCTGTCGAGACCATTCAAGAGTTGTGTGATAAGGTTTCCAGTGAATCTAATCTTGTCCAACCTGCTAATTTAAATAGTCCGGTTCAGACCGTTATTGCGGGTCACAAAGAATCTGTTGAAAAGGTTTCTGAAGATGCTTTAGCAGCCGGGGCAAAAAAGGCAGTGATGCTCCCTGTGAGTGCGCCCTTTCATAGTGCCTTAATGAAACCGGCAGAAATCAAGCTTCAAAAAGAATTGGAAGACACTGAGTTTCACGACCTGTCCTTTCCTGTCATTAATAATATCGAGGCAAAACCCATTAACAAAGGAACTGAGGCAAGAGAATCTTTAGTAAAACAAGTATGTTCTCCAGTTCGATGGTCAGAAACGATGCAGTGCATCGTTGACAACCAAATTGATACAGTTGTGGAATTAGGCTCTGGAAAAGTATTGAGCGGATTAATGAAGAGGTTTGATAGAAATATTAAATGCTTTCAGGTTGGGGATAGAGAATCATTATCCCAAACTCTTGCTGCCTTAAAATAAATAAAGAAAAACTGGATAAAAAATGGAACTTGACGGAAAAATCGCCCTTATAACAGGGGGTGCTCAGGGAATCGGAAGAATTATTAGTGAAGAGTTGGCGGGACAGGGTGCCCATGTTATTTTGGGCGATGTTAATTTAGAGGGTGCTGAGAAAACTGCTGGAGAAATAAAGAGCAGCGGAGGAAAAGCTTCTGCAGTTCGAATTGATGTCTCAAATGCCGCTGATGTGAAAAGTGTTTTTGATTCGATTATAAAAGAGTATAAGCCGGTTGATATTGTTGTTAATAATGCTGGGATTACCCGAGATGGATTATTAGTGCGAATGAAAGAGGTCGATTGGGACCTTGTATTGAATATTAATTTAAAGGGTAGTTTTTTGTGCAGCCAGCAAGCTGCCAAGCAAATGATGAAACAGAAAAGTGGGGCTATTGTAAATATTGCTTCCATTGTAGGGGTGATGGGGAATTTTGGTCAGGCAAATTATTCAGCTTCTAAGGCTGGATTGATTGGCTTCACCAAAACACTTGCAAGAGAGATTGCACCTCGGGGCATTCGTGCTAATGCAGTTGCACCCGGTTTTATCGATACAGAAATGACAAGAGTTTTGGAAGAACCGGTTCGAGAAAAATTAATCGAGCAAATTCCACTTGCTCGATTAGGACAACCAGAAGACGTTGCACGCTGTGTTTCTTTTTTGGTTTCGGAAAAGGCCAGTTATATTACGGGCCAAGTAATTAATGTAAACGGTGGTATGTTGATGTAATTCCAACTAGGAGTTTGAAAAGCTATGTCTGTTGAAGAAAAGGTAAAAGAAATTATTGTCGATCAATTAGGAGTGGATGAAAAACAGGTCAATGCCGAAGCATCATTTATTGATGACTTGGGTGCAGATTCTTTGGACACGGTAGAGTTAGTCATGGCTTTGGAAGAGGAATTTGACATTGAGATTCCTGATGAAGATGCTGAAAAGATCGCAACAGTACAAAATGCGGTGGACTATATTAAAGGCCAAACTAATTGAGTAGCCTCCCTCATCCCTGAGGTATATTGATGAAAAAAAGAGTAGTTGTGACTGGGTTGGGGATCGTTTCTCCCTTAGGCTTGGGAGCGAAAGCGAACAAAGAGGCTTTGTTCAGTGGTCGTTCTGGAGTTGATCGTATAACCAGTTTTATCCCTGATGATGACTTCCCTGTGAAAATAGCAGGTGAGGTGAAGGGGTTTGACTCGAAAGATTATATCGATCATAAAGAAATAAAAAAGATGGACCGGTTCATTCACTATGCAGTGGCCTGTAGTAAAATGGCTATGAATGAATCTGGCCTGGAAATCAATGACTCCAATGCTGAGAGAGTAGGGGTTATTGTTGGTGTGGGTCTTGGCGGTCTCCCCGCAATAGAAAAATATCACGACATTTATAAAGAAAGAGGAGTGAAAAAAATCACTCCATTTTTCATTCCTATGCTGATTGCGAATCTTGCATCCGGGCAGGTTTCTATCCTTACCGGTGCTAAGGGGCCGAACTCTTGTGTTGTCACGGCTTGTGCCACAGGGACTCATTCCATAGGTGAGGCAGCAAGGCTGATTCAATATGGTGATGCGGATGTGATGATTGCCGGGGGAACCGAATCCGTTATAACTCCTCTTTGTGTTGGCGGATTCAACGCCGCTAAAGCTTTGTCGCACCGAAACGATGATCCGCAAGGTGCCAGCCGACCTTTTGATAAAGACCGAGATGGTTTTGTTATAGGTGAGGGCTGTGGGGTGCTGATCCTTGAGGAATTAGAACATGCCAAAAAAAGAGGGGCTACTATTCTTGGTGAGGTTATTGGATACGCTCTTAATGGGGATGCCCATCATATTACTGCAACAGCTCCAGGTGGTGAGGGGGCAGCAAGATGTATGAACCTAGCCTTGAATAATGCGGGGATAAATAAAGAAGATGTCGACTATGTCAACGCCCACGGCACCTCAACCGCTGCCGATGCAACGGAAACTCAAGCAATTAAAACTGTATTTAAGGACCACGCAAAAAAACTTCCAGTCAGTTCAACTAAATCCATGACGGGGCACCTTTTGGGCGCCGCAGGGGGTGTTGAAGCAATTTATTCGCTCATGGCAATGGAAAGCGGAACCTTGCCTCCCACCATCAATTACACGACGCCCGATCCAGAATGCGATCTGGACTATGTGCCCAACCAAGCCCGAGAAGCGAAAGTAGATATCTGCCTATCCAATTCTTTTGGTTTTGGTGGTACCAATGGAGTTCTGGTTTTTAAAAAATTCACTGGATAACTTTGAAAATGGATTTTTCTGAAACGCGCATGGAGGAATTATCCTCTCTTCAGAGTAGAACAAATTATAAATTCGCCGATTTAAAACTACTCAATAAAGCTCTCACCCATAAATCTTACGCTAACGAAAAAAGCAACAACCACAAACACAATGAGCGGCTGGAGTTTTTGGGAGATTCTGTTCTGGATATCCTTGTAAGCGATTACCTTGTTCAAAAATTCAGTGATTTCGCTGAAGGAACATTGTCAAAAATTCGAGCCTCGGTGGTCAACGAATCTTGCCTTGCAAAATTGGCTAAGAAAATGGAGTTAGGTGATTATTTGTTGTTGGGTAAGGGAGAGGACTTGTCTGGCGGAAGAAAAAAACCCTCTATTCTTGCCGATGCCTTTGAAGCTTTAGCCGGTGCTGTATTTCGTGATGGTGGTTTGAAGGCCGCTTCGGGTATTTTTCTCCCATTATTGATAGAGGAAATTGATAAAACGGCGGAGTCATGGTCTTTTAGAGATTTTAAAAGTGATCTCCAGGAGTACACACAGAATAAATTAGTATGCATTCCTGCCTATAAAGTGGTTCGGGAAATTGGTCCTGATCATGCGAAAGAATTTGAAGTGGTTGTGATTATTAAAAACGAGATTCAAGGAAAAGGTCTGGGGCGTAGTAAAAAAGAAGCAGAACAGGCTGCAGCAAAAATTGCTATGGAAAGTTTCTCATCTGGTGCGCAATAAAAATTTTAGTTCTTATAATAATTAGGGATAAAATATAACCCATTCAAATCATTTTAGAATTTTTATATGCTTGAAGATTGGATTTTAAGGAAGAAGGAAATTGAAGACTCCAAAGATAAGTTGAAGGGCGCAGACCTTTGTAATGCAAAACTTATGCAGGCCAAACTAAAAGGTGCAAGTTTAGAAAATGCAGATTTAACAGCCGCATATCTAATCAAAGCGGACCTAAGTGGAGCGAATTTGTCGGGAGCAGACTTAACCCAGGCTGTATTAAGTGAAGCAGATCTTTCGGGAGCGGATTTTGATGGTGCTGAATTGGAAGACACTTTTTTAAATGGTGCAAATTTAAAGGACGCGGTAAATCTGACTTGCGATCAACTTGATTTAGCTAATTATGATAAAGATACAATTTTCCCTCACTATATAACTATAAACTGGTCACCCGACGGCCTTTGTGAATGCATTGAAGAAAAATAATAATAGGATGACAGGAAGATGAAAGAAAAAGAGATACTCAAGTTGATGACGGACATTCCTTTCTTTAAGCCGTTCACTTTAAAAGAGAAAAAGATTATGGCATCAATTGATACTCACATTGTTGAATTTCATAAAGGTGACCATGTTATCCGGCAGGGAGAAAAAGATTCTACCATTTTCGTGCTCCTCAAGGGGAGTCTGGCCATCACAAAAGATGAAGTTCCGGATGCAGAGCTGAACACCTTGAATGCGGGTTCTATGTTTGGCGAGGTGCCTTTGATTACTGGGAAATCCCGATCGACAAATGTTATAGCAAAGAAAAAAGTTGTGGTTTTGAAGATGGATAGCTATCTCCTGAAAACATTAGACCCTGCTATCTTAAATAAGTTTAAAGACCATCTTTTGAAAATATTAATCGGTAGATTGGATGAAATGAATACAGCAATGGCTGGTTTTAAACATGAATTTGAAAAAATGTATCGGCGCTTGTAAAAACGCGCTTTGAGGTTTTTATGGTAAATAAAAAGCTGCCATACGAACGAGACCCAATTCCAGAAGATAAAGAACCGCCAAAATTTGAAGTAGAAACTATTGCTTCAAAGCTGGTTTTTGGTTTTAGTGTTTCATTAGGTATTTTTTTTCTTTCTCTGGTGGCCATTGGTATATGGCAATCGTTTAACCAATTCCTTGATTATTTAACGGGCTTCTTTTAAAAAAATTCCTCTGTGAAAAAACGAGATCAATTAATTATTCCGGTATTCATACCGCATGAAGGTTGTCCCTATCGTTGCGCCTTTTGCAATCAGACGAAAATTACCGGGGTAGGTGTGCAAAGTGACCAGAAGATTGTTCAGGATGCAATTCATACTTATTTGAATGTTTTTGATTCAGGTAACTTACCGGAAAAACGCCAAGTAGCTTTTTATGGCGGAAGTTTTACAGGGCTATCTATTCAAAGGCAAAAATTATTGCTTGATGCAGTTCGGCCTTGGATTGAATCGGGAAAAATTCATTCGATTAGGGTTTCCACTCATAGTTTACTTGTGAATAATCAAAATATTTTATTACTAAGAGAGAATAATGTCCGAATCGTTGAGTTAGGTATTCAATCCACAAACAATAAAGTGCTGGATGCCGTGGGTCGACCTTGCAATTTTGATACGGTAAGATCAGCTGTAAATTCAATTCGAAAAAATGGTTTGGGTCTCGGTTTGCAATTAATGCCAGGGCTCCCAGAAGATAATGAATCCATTTTTATGCAGTCCGTACACGATGTGATTGGACTTGAGCCCGATTTTGTGCGAATTTATCCCACTCTGGTGATTAAGAATACTGATTTATATGAAATGTATAACTCAGGTTCATACGTGCCGTGGAGTTTGGAAAGAATGATTCAATTGGTAAAAAATGCATTAAAAGCATTTAAAAAATTTGATATTTCTGTGATCCGGGTAGGTTTGCATGCAGACCCCTCGATGCTTGAAAATCTTGTGGATGGTCCTTATCATCCGTCTTTCAGATATCTAGTGGAAAGCCGGATCGCCAGAGATAGAATGTTTGATTTGATTGAGAGCTTGCCGGAAATCCCTTCAACAATATCTTTTAGGGTACCCTCCAGGCATGTTTCTTTGTTCCTGGGTCATAAAAAGGATAACATCTCCGCTATTAAGAGTCGGTATGGTATTCGAAATATATTGATTCAACAAATTGGCAATCTAGAAGATTTGCAGTTGGTTGCCTGATTATTTTTTAATTTGTAAATGAAAGGAAGCTTTAATGGTTACTATTGGAATGAATTATCAGATGATACCGGGTAAAGAGAAGGTTTTTGAAGATGCCTTTACAGCAGTTTTAGGTGTAATGGAAGAAATGGAAGGGCACTCAAAATCTTTTTTATACAAAGATGTTAGCAATGCTCAGTCGTATTTGATCGTTTCCGAGTGGAGTGAAGAGCAGGCGTTTAATGATTTTATGGCATCTGACAAATTTAAAAATGTAGTGAACTGGGGTAAAGAAAATATTTTGGCAGGACGTCCTTCACATACTGTTTATAAACATTAATTTGCAGGAGTATGTTCATAAAGACCATCGCGAATACAGCGTTTGACTTTTTTATAAAATAGCTCTGTATCATGAGGTAGTTGACCATCCAGACGCCAACGGACTTTAATTATTTTCCCGGCAGGATGCTCAATGACATCAATAACCTCGCCTGTATTTCGGGAAAAGTGTTCGTAAAGTGTGTCGCCAGTATTAATTTTCATTTTTATTGTTCCTGATTTTTTAAGCTTTTAGTTTATACATTTTAATTTGGAAATGCATTTGAAATCCCGCAAGCGGGTTTTATTTTCCACTCGATGGGCGTCTAATAAAATGGAGTTTACCTTCGGGCAGATAACTTAATACTACAATCATCAGCGTTATTTATTATTAGTAAGAGAGGAAGGATTGATGGAGGATTATATTATCATGTGCCCGATGTACCCCACTATGACTTCAGGGAAAGTAGATAAATTTCTGGTTAGAAAAGGGGATAAAGTGAAACCGGGAACTGCCGTTGCCGAGATAATCTCTGAAGGTTATTTTACCCTGCTTTCAGAGGTTGAAGGGATTATTACAGAATTCTATGTAATGGAAGGCGAGTATGTAGAGGTGGACACGGCCATCATTGAAATTGAATTAGCAGAACCAGAAGAAAAATAATTAGAATGCAGCTAAAATAAATTTAGCGGTGATGAGATAAATCGCAAGGCCGAGTATATCGTTGGCTACCGTTATGATTGGTCCGGTGCTTATTGCGGGGTCAATATCCAGATTAATAAATATAATAGGGGTCAGAGAACCTACCAGAGCTGCTACCGATACAGCTAGAATGATTCCAGTCCCTACGACGACTCCTAATATGGGCTCCGTATTTAATACTACTTCTGCCGTAAGACCGATTAAAAACCCACAAAGAACTCCGAAGATTACTCCATTAAGAACTCCTACCAGGATTTCGTTTTTAATTATATATGCAATATTGTCATCTTGAATGTCTCCTGTGGCAAGACCTCTAACAATAATTGTTGCTCCTTGAATCCCCACATTCCCGGCAAGGCCGATGACAAAAGGGATGAATAGAATTATGGCGGTATATTCTGAGAGCGTTCCGTCAAAGGCACCTAGTATCCAGGCGCTTATAATCCCTCCAATGAAGGTTGTAAAAAGCCAGGGAGCGCGCGCTATTAGTTTGCTACTGGTTTTTTTTGCGAAGGGATCTACTGTGGCCGTGCCGACCATTGTATATATGTCTTCACTTGCAATGTCTTCCATGCCACGGATTACATCATCAAAAGTTACAACTCCATGAATAATGTTATTCTCGTCTACAACAGGTAAAATGCTCAGGTGCTCTTGACTCATCACATTGGCAACCTTTTCGCAAGGGTCGCTGATCATTATTTTAGGAGTCTCGGAACGGATAAATTCTTTTGCCAAAGCGGATGCTGGAGCATTTAGCAAATCACGAAGTTTGAAAAATCCTAATAGCTTGCTCTGATTATCAACAACATAAAAGTAGGGCTGTGTATCCGAATTAGATTCTTGCCGAACCTTAGTGAAAATTTCAGCGGCGGGTTGATTCCATAAAATCTTATTGAACTCTGGGGTCATTAGGCCACCGGCAGTTTCCTCCCCATATTGAATTAAATCTTTCAGGACTTCAGCATCTTGTTTTTCCATTTTACTCAGGAGTTCTTCCTGAGTTTCATTGGAATGCTCTTGGATTATATCGGTCGCTTCATCCTCCGCCATTTCATCCAGAAGTTGGGCGAGGTAATCTTTATCTAGTGTTTCCTGAATTTCCATCCTGCTGTCCATATCTGTTTCATAGATTAGAGCATGACGTTTGCTGTCATTATCAAGGAGATGGAATATCTGAACCTTGTCTTCGGTGGAAAACTCATTCAGGCGGCGGGCAATTTCGAAGTGGTCGAACTCATTTATGAATGTAGCCAGGGATTCCCCCTGAATATTTTCATCTTTAAGCGCGTTTTTAATTTTCTCAATGGGCATAAAAAACTTTCAACTTTTGTCGAAATTAGCGTAATCTATTTGAGTAGATTATTGAATTTCCCAACTTGCCAGTATTGCGAGGAATTATGATTCTAAATATGTCCCATGAGGACAAAAAAAAATATAAGGAAGCGTTCACAGAACGCAAAACCCGTACTAGAACAAAAAGGTCCACCATTTTATCAAAAAAAACTAAGAGCCTGTTAGATAAAAAATTTGTAGATGGGCACCCTGAGGGGAAAGATCAGGATGCTCCGCAAATTGATCCACACGTGAAGATGAACGACAACTATTTGCGCACGGGTCCCTACAAACCTAAGAAGAAATAGTTAGAACTTTTAGGGTAAAGCTGAAAAGATTGATTTTCGACTCGGACGAGACTTTCTGGGTCCTCTGGTATGAGTGGAGGAGGGGGTTAGTTCTTGGATGTGCCGTTTTCGTGTTTTTCTTGATAAATTTTGTAAATTTCCTGACCAATAAATAATTCTACCAGCTCGCTGTCTAACTCACCCTTTTCTGACATGGACCTTAGGATTCGATATACGGTTTCTAGCGGCATTGCCTTTTTATAAGGTCTGTCTGATGCGGTCAGCGCTTCGGCTATATCTGTCACTGCCATCAACTTTCCTTCAAACGGAATTTCATCTCCTTTCAAACCAAGCGGATAACCCTTCCCATTGATGAACTCATGATGCGCTCCTGCAAAGCTGGGTATATTTTTCAGTTTTTTGGTAAATGGAATTTGTTTGAGCATTCTTAACGTTACAGCGGCATGATCCTGCATCTTTTTTCTTTCTGCTTCAGTAATGCTGCCGCGACGTATTGATAGGTTGACCAGTTCGTCTTCCGTTATGAAAGGTTGCTCTTGTCCTTCGTTGTCGAAGTAAGTTTTTTGAGATATTTCCTTTAGTCTTTCAAGGGTTTCATCTTCGAGAAACTCCCCTGGTTCATTACATTTATTTATGAAAGCGCGTATTTCTTCCAACTCCAGAATTTGTTTTTCTGAATCTGCTTCAATTTTCTTGATCTCAGAGGTATCAGCCTTTTTCTCCAGTAATGCTATTTTCTTTTCTTGGCCTTCCAGCTTAACTTTCTGAATCATGTAATCCATTCGCAGACGTACATAATGAATACGGTCAAATATGGTTTGTAGTTTTTTTGCTTTTTCCACGATTTCAACAGGTGAAGTAACTTTTCCAATATCATGCATGTAAGCGGCAATTCTCAATTCGTACATTTGATCCGGAGAAAATGTTATGTCCTTGAATGTTCCACCGTCATGGTTATGAATGACCTCCGCCATAGTGAGGGTTAAATCAGCTACACGTCTGATATGTCCCCCGGTCACAGGGGATTTCTCATCAATTGCCGTTGCCATGACCTTCACGAAAGCTTCAAATAATTCGGTCATGTTAGAGATTAACTTGGCATTGGTGATAGAAACGGCTGCCTGTGAAGCCAGAGACTCTGAAAGATTTTCATAGTCTTGTGAAAAAGCTATGACCTGTTTGTTTGTAGGATTGGTGGCATTTAGAAGTTGAAGAACCCCGATGACATCATTGTCGTGATTTTTCATGGGAACCACGAGCATGGATTTGGATCGGTAGCCTGTTGATTGGTCAAATTTTTTCGGACCTGTGAAATCGAAAAGGTCGGTATCATAAACATCGGGAATATTGACCGATGTTCCTTTAAGTGCTACGAAGGCGGAGACATTCGATTCTTTTAACTCAACCGGAGGGAAGGGGATTGTTTCACCTGTTTTTCCTCCCATGCGTATTTTGAGACTATCGTTTTGTACAATTTGAAAACGAAGAGTATTGTCCTCAACTATATACAATGTGCCCGCATCAGCATTGGTAAAGCTACGGGCCTGGTCAACAATCATTTCAAGCAAAGTGTTGAGATCATAAACCCCAGAGAGAGCCCGGCCAATATCAGACAGCTTTTTTATCTGCCCGCCTAATCTCTCTGCATAGACAGTAACTTCATCGACAACACTGCGTAAAAGTGTGTTTAAGTTTTCATCAGGTGAAAGTCTTACTGACTCTTCTGTTTTTTGGGGAGCTGAATTTTCGTTCATAAATTTAACGTTTTATATGGAGAATGGCCGTTTATTGCTAGCCAAAATTATTTCAAATTAGGTTTCTAATTATGAAATAAAAATTGAATTAAATCAATTCAATTGGAGAACTAACAAACGTTAAACAATTTTCATATTTACCATCAACATTCCAAATCCATTGAGAAATCGCTGTTTGGGTTAGAAGTAATCCTTAAGGAGTTGAGGGTCTTCCGATAACCAAATCTTTTTCCCGCACACGTTTACAAACAGCGGGTTGCTAGATTCAAAAAGCGTTAAATGAGATTGATAAAGATCTTCGGCATTGGTTCGACAATCGCCATAGGCTTCTTTTTCTTCTTTAAAAATTCCTTCCTCAAACTCTTTGATGCCTTCTTTAGAACTTTTCCCTGAAAAATAGTTTTTTAATAAGGGGTCCTTTATATTCTCTGGATTTTTGGCGGACTTTCTAAGAAGAAGCTTTATTCCTCGAGAAGATTGCGACTCAAAAAGACCTGCACGGATACAGGCATGGTGAGACTTTCCTGATTCGAGAGTCCATTTCTCAATGGCTTCTTTGGAGTAACCCATGGCACCATAAGTAGCCAATTGGTGCCGAATCACATAAAAGGTGGAATAAGCCACTGTAGTTTTAATGTTGAGTTGTTCTTCAAGCATCGGTATGGGGTCAAAGGACAATCGATTGGACTGTACGATAGAATCTGGCTTAGCTTCTGCAATAGGGACGCCTACCTCTCCTAAAGCCGTTGCATAGAACATATAGTCAAACGGCTCTTGATTTTCGGCTTTTATCTTCTTCACACATTCAGGATTGGATATGTCGCCAAAAATAGTTTTTGTTGCTCCATCAATAGTAAAACCCAGATCCTCTTTTCCAAACCAGTTGGCGATAATATTTGCTTCGCTGCCATATTTTTTACGGACGGCTTTGATAGCTGCCTGTCCCATAACTCCACTACCACCAATTACCAGAAAATTACTCATAATTAACCTCGATTATTAATATTTAACAATTTTATTTGGAATGTCAGGATCCACCAGAACTTTCGTTGATATCAACGTAAGGGATACTTTTGTTTTCTGTTAAAGCCTGATTCATGAAGTTGTCAGATTTAAAAAAAATGTCGATTTTACTGGAGAGCTCTTTAACATTTTTTAGAGTGGAGCCATCAATTTCACGGCGGTCAACTTTCCCAGCCATAGAAACGTAGGAGTCAATAAAAGGAGCAGCACTCTTTATTGTTTTAATTACAGAGTTTAGTTTTAGGGGGCGCTCTTTGTTCTTAAGAGAAAATTGTAAGAACTCAAACCAGATATCAATATCTGATTCAACTTTTCCAAGAATTATTAGTTCTTTTCGAAAACCTTCTTCGCCTTTTTCGTTAATGCCATCCCGCATATATCGTGCAACCTCGTTCATAGGAATGCCATCAAGAGTGTCACAGAGATACTCAAGATGAAAGATTATGGAATTCACTTTTCGATCATAATTAATGGCGAGGACAGAGTTTCCTTGAAGTTCACGATTTTTTTCAAATAGTCCCCAAATCCCATCCAACTGAGCAACTTTTTCCCGCTCCTGATGCAAAGGTTTGATATGCGAATGACATTCCGTAATGCTTTCCTGGCTGGCCAGTGAGGTACTGGCAAAAATTAGCGAACAAAAAAGGATGGTTAATAGCAGTACGAACTTTTGCATCCAATTATTGACCGCTTATGTGGGTAGAGGTGGAGGAACCTGAAACATGCAATTGACCACCGCCACCGCTAATATGTTCTTCAACTGGCTTGAGCTGGGGTTTTAGGGGATTAATATCTTTATTCTTAATAGGTGCTGTGGTTTTTGAAGGAACTGGATTTTTCTCTGTGTCACCCGAGCATGAAACAGTCAGAATAGATAGAATTAATATAAAAGCAAACCTCATGTTATGCCCCTGTTAAGGTCAAGGATTTTTGAATTTATACTCACAGGTAATTTAAGTCAATCACAAATATGAGAATTAGAGTAAACCAAAATGTAAGTAAAAGTTGCTATTTAGGCAGGCTGGTTTTCCCAAGTTTTAGCAGTATCTGGAACTCTTTTTTGGTGATGGGCATAACGGATAGCCTGGATTGTTTGATCAACGCAATTTCAGAAAGTTCTTTGTGGGCCTTTATGATTTCAAGTGAAACAGGAATTTTAAACGGCTTTACTGGTTTTAGATCCACTACAACCCAGCGCTCATCATCTGTTGTGGGATCGGGATACGCCTCGCGAGTGACTTCAGCAATGCCAACAATTTCTTTGCCAATTACACTATGATAAAACAGAATGGTGTCACCTTTTTTCATAGAGTTTAAATTATTTCGCGCCTGATAGTTGCGGACTCCATCCCAATAAGTGCTTCCATCTTTTTCAAATTGCTGCCAGCTATACTTAGAAGGCTCTTGTTTGACGACCCAAAAATTGCTTTTATTTCGCATAATTAGATGATTTTTCTTATAAAATACTTTATATTATGTTTTTTTGCTGTGATTTTACTATAAGGGGTTTTAACCAAAAGCCTCTGTCAACAAAGGGCTTAAAGATAAAATGATCAATTATCTGATTGACGTAAAACCTCAATGGAAATATAATCAATATCTCCAATCTGTTGAAAATTATACTGCAATTTCGTTTTAATCGGGTGTATTAAAATGCCCGTTGGGAGATTTTATAATATGTATCGAAAAGAAATCAAAGTTTTAGATTGCACCATCCGTGATGGTGGCTTAATGAACAATCACCTGTTCAGTGATGATTTGGTTCGTGGAGTTTTTAATGCTGTGAACCAGTCTGGTGTTGACTATATCGAACTAGGTTACAAGGCTGATGAAAATCAGTTCAAGCGTGGTGAGTATGGGCCAATGAAGTTTTGTTCTGAAAAGGATTTGGAAAACGTTATTGGCGATACAGAACTCAATTGTAAAGTTTCTGTCATGGCTGATATTGGAAGGTTCGACCCTAATTCGGTTGTGCCAAAAACTGAAAGCTACATTGATATGATGCGTGTCGCTTCTTATATTAAAGACATCGATAAGGCGATTGAATTTGTAAATACTTTGAATGCCAAGGGCTATGAAACAACTATCAATATAATGGCTGTGTCTCATGCCAGAGAAAGAGAACTGGATGAAGCCCTTGAGCAGGTGGAAAAAGAAAGTGCTGCTGATGTCATTTATTTAGTGGACAGCTTCGGTGCCTTGTACTCAGAACAAATAGCTTATCTGGCAAAAAAATATAAAGCGGCTATGCCAAGTCGAGAAATAGGCATTCACGCTCATAATAATCAGCAGCTGGCATTTGCTAACACGATAGAGGCCATAATTCAGGATATTAATTATCTTGATGGGACTATTTTTGGAATAGGGCGTGCTGCTGGTAATTGCCCTCTTGAGTTGCTGTTGGGATTTTTAAAGAATCCAAAATTTAATATTCGTCCTATTCTGGAAGTTCTTGGGAAAGATTTTGTAAAGTTGCAAGATGAAATCGAATGGGGATACACCATTCCATACATGATTACGGGTATTCTAGATCTGCACCCTCGCGCCGGTATGAAGTTGAGGAATTCTGAAGATAAAGATGAATACTTGGGATTCTATGAAAAGCTGACTTCAGAAGCTAACGTATAAAGAATGGCTTTCGATTTACCTCGATTTGAATCTGAGCCCGTTATCGGGATCATAAGAGGTGTGAAGGAAGAATCTCTTGAAGGCGTTGTAGAAGCCTCGATTTCCGGTGGTCTTCGTTTCCTCGAAATCACGCTGAATACTCCAAACTGCTTTTCCCTGATTAAAATTATCAGTAAAAATTATCCCCAATTGCAGATTGGGGCAGGGACTGTGCTTTCTGTTGAGGAAGCGAAAAGGGCCTGCGCTGAAGGGGCTCAGTTTATTGTTGCTCCTAATTTTGATAGTGGGGTGGCGTCTTATTGTAGAGATAATAATATTACTTATTTCCCCGGAGCCCTTACTCCGACAGAAATTCAAACAGCCTGGGAAGCTGGGGCTACCATGGTTAAAATTTTCCCTGCTTCTCAAATGGGGCCAAACTATTTTAAGCAGGTTAAGGGTCCCTTTGATAAAATAAAATTGATGGCGGTTGGCGGGGTTAATCCTACCAACATCAAGGATTATTTGGGAGCTGGGGCAGATGCTGTCGCCTTGGGCGGCTCCATTTATTCAATGCAACGGATGGAAAATAAGATGTTTCAGGAAATCCAGAAGGATATTGAAGAATTTATGTTTGAAGTGAAAAATTTTTATTCTAAAATATCTTCAGAAGGTTTGAAGAATCGCTAAAGTTTTTGTTGGAGACTAATAATGAGTTTTGACTTTATGAAAGATTTTATGATGTTTGAGGACGAAGAGCGGTTTGCTGGACTTTGTGAACAAATTGAAGAAGCGATCAGAGATGTGGATGCCGGGGAAGGTAAGGTCTCTGAACTGGAAATCATGCAAGCTTTAGACTATGTTGGCTTCAATTTATTCCGCGATAATTGGGAAGAGTATAAAAAAATGGATATGATGAATCGCGATCAATCCTATCCCTCCACGTTTAAAGGAAAAGATAAAAGATTTTTGCACTAATTCATTTTTTCCAAGTCTTTCAGTCGCTGCATCATCGAGTGCATTTTTTTATCGAGAGTAGTTAGATGACGACCCACCTCACCAATTTCTTTTTTCTCCTGATCCATATAGACTAGACGGCATTTTTCAATATGCTCGGTAATATGCTCAATCATGTCGTGTATTTCCTCGCTTTCTGAAGCTAGCTCGTCTGCGGTTTCTTGAAACTCAATGACCTCGTCTGTTGTTGTTTCAATGGTCTTTCGTTTTTTAACCCATGCGCGATAATAGGCAATTACGAACCCAGAAAAAGTTAAAAATATCAAACCTAAAGTGGCTATATCCACGAGTAAAATAAAGTAGGAACCAAAAAACCGACCGTTGTGAATTTCGGTAATTACTTTGACCACATCCATTTTCATCTCATTGGGTGAGAGTTGGTTGGCCGCTCCACTCAGATTAATGTTTTTCCAATTTTCCCCATGATCATCTGAAATAAAAAGCCCGGATGTTGTTCCAGCTAAAATAGTCTTTTTATTTAAAGTACTAATATGGGTGAGATCATGGGCGATGGATGTGCCTCCGTTCAGACCTAGAAAAATAGAAGTGAGAGGAGTCCACGAATCCCCTCCATCTTTACTTCGAGATATTATTTCTCCGTGCCCAAATAATAAATGGGAAAGGTCATTTGGATAGACGTAGCCTGCTGTAACAGGGAGGCTCTTAAAAGTTGGATCGGTAACCCAATTTCTACCGCCGTTAAAGGTTTTTAAAAGTCCCTGCTGGGTACTGGTATATAAAAATTCAGGTTCGGTGTTTAAGGAAAGAATTGAGATGGGATTTTTGACAACTTCTTGCCAGACATTTTCCCATGTCTCACCTTTGTCGTTACTGCGGATCACATTACTTATGGTGACCGCATAAATATTTTCAAGGGAAAACTCAATTTGTGTAACCCCATTTTCTTGGTAAACAAGGTCCCAGGATTCACCCGCATCTGAACTTTTATATATGCCTCCTTCACTCGCAGCAAAAAGAATATCAGGGTTTTCAGGATGTATTGAAAGGTCGTGAATTTTTGGGTGCGCCAGTCCCGCCGATTCATCGATCCATTCGCTCCAGGTTTCGCCCTCATCCTCGGATTTAAAAATTCCCAGTTTCGTTCCTGCATAAATGGTCTTTGGGTAATTAGGATGTAGTGAGAGGACTTGAATATTTTGGTCGAAGAGGCCCTGATTGATCTGTTTCCAGGTGGTCCCGGAATCTTTGGAGCGATAGACTCCAACATGGGTTCCAACAAAAATAGTTTGGCTAGCAGACGGTGATACCAGGAGTGCCTGAATGTTTAGATTGGCTCTCTGGACATTGAAATATTTGGCAGGGAGATATTGACCGCTTATCTGGGCCTTTTGAATACCAAACTCTTCCGGGTGCATCAGCAGGAAGCCGGTAACCGAAAGTATAAATATAAAGATGCCACATAAAATGCCGGCCCATTTATGTAGGTTGCGGGATCTTTTAAATAAACGAATTTTCAAAATATCGCCTAATTTTGTTTGCCTTGAAATGCTTGTTTCGCCAGTTTTTCAAATTCATCCTGAAGCTGGTTTTCAACATATTTTACGTGGCCGAATAATTCGTGAATCTTTACATCAATTTCTTTTAGATGACTGGATAATTCCTGAAGGTCCTGATCTGGCGTGTCTTTGAGTAAGACCTCACATTTTTTTGCATGATGAGAAATATGTTCGACCAGATCGTGAACCTGAGTAATATTGCTTTGTAACTGGGTTGTTTCTTCTTTCAATTGGGTTGTGCCCAGTTCTGCTTTTATAATAAAGGTGTAGACGAGGGCAAAAACAAAAGCTGCGAATAAGACAGCTTGACCAATAAAGGTCTCCCAGGTTGGATACATTCCCAACCATGAAATACTAGGAAGAAAATCTACCGCAGTCATGGAAACCTGCTCGCCCATTTGTAATTCGTGAAGACCTTTACCCATGAAGGTAAAAGCCATGTAGTAAAGCAGGACACTGGTAAAACCAAAAAACCATTTAATAGGAATTCGTAGACCCAATTGGTTGATTAAATAAAATACTCCGGCAAGAACCACACAGCCTGCAAAAAAACCTGGGACAATCCCCGCAGTAGATTCTCCAGCATATAAAAACAGGGCTTTATAAAATAAAACAGTTTCAAAACCTTCTCTATAAACAGATATAAAGGCTACAGCACCTAGAGTTAGGGCATTGCCTTTAGACAGTGCGCCACGCATTTTTTTGTTGATGTATTCCTGCCATCTTTTATTATCAATTTTTGAAACAAGCCAATAGCTGACCCAGAATAAAATTGCAACGGCAACGAGCATAATCCAACCTTCTAACACTTCTTGGCTTGCCATACTCAGGTGGAGAACTTCATGGACAACATAGGCCGTAATGAAACTTGCTAGTATTCCCGCAACGACTCCCATGTGAATATTTTTCACCCGTGCATCGTTTCTTGATTTTCGTAAGAAGGCAATTAATGCACCAATGATTAAAATTGCTTCAAAACCTTCACGGACAATGATGGAAAGGGATTGGATAAACAATCCAGAGAACCCCACCTTTGTTTTTAATAATTCCAGACCTCTGGAAAGATCTAATAAAATTTCATCCTGCAGTTTTTCTACATGTTCCAGTGGGGCTCCACGTTTAATTTCGCCTCGATAGCGACTGAAAGCAGATTCTAGTTTGACTCCAAGTGGCTTATCTTGAGTAATCAGGCTTGATTCTATTTTTTCGTAAGTAAGGTAGGCATCAAAAGCAATTTCCGCAGCGTCCTCATTTTGTCCTTCTTTATATTTATTTAAGCTTTTGCTTAAAAGCCCACGAATTTCACTCACTACCTGATCAGCAATGTCAGTTCCGGCTTCTCCTTCTTCCATCGCGGCCAGCTCTTTGTTTACAGGGGGTAATTGAACATCAGCATTGGAGAAGGTACGTAAATAATAGGTGACATTCCATATCTCTGCTTCGGATAAAATTCCTGCCCAGGCCATCATTCCTGTATTGGCAATTCCGACATTTATTACTTCGAAATTATCGTAAGCAGTCGTGTTTTTGTCACCTGTCAATTTGGGGTCGGATAAAACAGCAGGAGCAGGATCGAATTGCTTTGCCATCGGGCCATCGCCATTTCCTGTGATACCGTGGCAAATAGAACAGTTGTTTTCAAAAATCTTTTTCCCATTGGTCAATGAAACCGGTGTTATAGGAATTTTATTTATTTCGATACCAAAAGTAGTCATTAAGTTTGAGTTGGTGTTATTTACCTCGTCCCAAACTTTTTGTGAATCTACTTTATTCTCGATCATCTCCATGAGGGTAGGGAATTGCTGGCTTATTAAAATTGCCGCTTCTCTATTTTCAATTTCTTTGGAAACCCTTGAAAATCTTTCAGAAGCTTGTTTTAAAAATATTTTACTTTCTTCATACTCAGGGGGCACAACTATTTTCCCATCTACAACTCCTTCTTCAAATTCCTTTGCCGCAATATTTAACATCATGACAATTTTTTTTACTTTGTCCTGAGTTTCCTGATTAAATGCAGTTGATGTTCCTGGTTTCCCAAATATAAAAAAGATGGATAGAGTTAAGGTAAGAAATATTCTGGGAATACCGGGAGGAATTTGCATAGTTGATGATCCTAGTGGGTGCTATTCAATGTTTAATCAACCCGAAAAAGATGTTATTCATTGAAATTTTGGTTTAAATCTTTATTACTAAAAAGAATATAATAATGAGAATAATTATCAATAATAGGCTAAAGCCTTTAAAATGTCAATAAAGATAACAGTTTAGAGGTAAATCTATTAATTATGGATCAGAGCTAGGCGGGAAGCAACATTATGGAAAAACTGAACACCAACCATATTAAAACCTAAAAAGGGTTATTTACCAAAATATATTAACAGCGGAAAAACAACAATTATCCTTCTAATTCTTTGAGTTTATTTTCCCATTGTGTAATCAGTTCTCGAAAACGTTCAACATGCTGCTTTTCTTCTTCCATTAAATCTGCATACATTCGACGAAACCCAATATTTTCATCAGAATCTTGTGGAGTCTTTTCTAGTAGCGTTTTGTAGTAATTGACAGAATTTTCCTCGCTGACAATACCTTTTCGGAGAATATTTAAGCGTCCTTGCACAGACCCAATTGTTTCTTCATCAAATTCCATTTTGGAACCTATTTTGAGGTAGAATAATTAATTAAAGAAAAGAATTATAGCAAATTCAACACCATATTTCTGGAGTGTCCCATGACAAAATTTTTTCTTCCGATTTTTGTATTAATGGTAATTATGACAGGTTGTTCCCTGCATTCTGGTTCAACTTATGAGCGTGGAGAAATGGGAGCACCGGCTTATTTTAAAAAGGGTGTTATCTTATCTGTTCGGGATGTGAAGATTAAAGGGACCGAATCAGGCGCCGGTGCAGCAGCAGGCGCGGCAGCGGGTGGTCTTGCCGGCTCAACCCTCGGTGGGAGCACCGCAACTAGGGCTTTGGGTGGTTTGGGTGGCGCTGTTATCGGAGGAATCGTAGGTCACACGACCGAAAATGTTATAACGGGTGGTGATGCTTCTGAATTTATTGTTCAGCCTGATGAAGGCGAACCCTATTCAGTGGTGCAGGTAAACGACGAAGATTTAAAAGCTGGAGAAAGGGTTTTGATTATGGAATCGGGCAAGTTACGTATTGTGCGTGACAATACTGCAAAAAAATAATTAAATAATTAAATGAATCCAAACTATCAAAAATTAGTAGAACGATTAGAGGAATCAAGCAGGTTAGGTGGCATCATGGGAATCCTGCATTGGGATCAGGAAGTCATTATGCCTGATGGGGCAGCGGAATCGCGTGCCAAGCAAATGGGAGTGCTTGCAGGAATCCTACATGAAAAAAGTACAGATCCAGAAACCGGTAAATTGTTGGACCAATTAAAGAATGAAAATTCTTTTGACGAATTCGAACAATCTAATATTCGGGAGGCTCAGCGCGAATATGAGATGGAAACCAAGGTGCCCAAAAATCTGGTTATGGAATTGGCAGAGCTATCATCAAAAGGCCATCAGATCTGGGCGAAGGCACGTTCAGAGAATAGATTCTCTGACTTTGCGCCAATATTAACCCAATTGGTTGAGTTGAAAAAGCGCTGGGCGGAATACGTTTCCCCAGAATTGCAGCCTTACGATGCGAATATCGATCTCTATGAACGTGGGACAACCATGGCCGACCTTACACCGGTCTTTGATGAAATCAAATCGGAACTCATTCCTTTAATTAGAGATATCAAAGCTTCGGAGTATAAACCCGACTCATCCCCTCTGTCAGGAGAATTTCCAGTAAATAAACAAGAAGCGTTGGGACGACGTATCAGTGAAGATATGGGTTTCGCTTTTGATAAAGGACGCATGGATGTATCTGTGCATCCCTTTTGTGGTGGCAGCCACCCCACAGATGTTCGTATAACCACTCGGTATAGAACCGATAATTTTATTGAGTCGCTTTATGCAGTAATACATGAAACCGGTCACGGCCTCTATGAACAAGGGCGAATGGAGAAAGGGAGAGATTTGCCGGTCTCAGAAGCACTGACCATGGGAATCCATGAATCACAATCTCTTTTCTGGGAAAGAATGATTGCCCAGGGATCCGCTTTCTGCAACCGTTATTTGCCGTTAATTACGGAAACGTTCCCTGAAAAATTTAAAGGAATTTCGGGGGAGCAACTATATGAAGCTGTCAATATTAGTGAGCCTTCATTTATTAGGGTTGAAGCCGATGAGGTAACTTACCCGATGCATGTTATTTTAAGATATGAGATAGAAAAAGGGCTGTTTGATGGTTCGGTCGAAATCAACTCTTTGCCGGAGTTATGGAATGCAAAGATGAAAGAATACTTGGGGATTGAACCTGAAACAGACACTTTGGGGGTATTGCAGGATACTCATTGGAGCGGGGCGGCTTTTGGTTATTTCCCTTCCTATACTTTGGGGGCTATTTATGCGAGCCAGTTTTATGGGACTTTAATACAGGAGAAACCTGATTTAGAAAAGGAAATTGAATCTGGTAACCTTGCAATTATTCGAGAATGGTTGAACCAAAAAATCCATCAAAAGGGAAGGCTGTTGTCTGTTCCCGAATTGGTAAAACAAGTTACAGGGGATCAATTGAACCCCAAAATATTTTTGAATTATCTTAAGAAAAAATACAGAAAAATTTACCGACTTAATTAAACTTTATGGATCAAAGTGTCTTAAACAGTTTCAGGAACGAACCTGAACGAAAATATTTGTATTGTGACAGCTGCAATTCACTATTGCCTGCCCCTGGGATTTATTGCGTTCAGTGCGAACCTCCACAGGGCCCTGAAAGGGTAACCGGTGGGGAACTGACTTTTTCGCAGGCGATGTTGCGTATCGCTCTTCTGACACTTTTGTTCCTGATTGTTGCTGTTTTTAAGTTGGACATTGACCTGGCAAGTGTTCTGACACATGGTCAGGGAGAAACTCAAATGAAAATAGCGGTGGATGAGGATTATAAGATTATTTTTAAGGTCAATACTGGCTTGGCGAATTTAAGAAGTCTCCCAAATGTGAATACCAGTAAAATAGTTGATTCTCTTACTATGGGAACTCAGGTAGAGGTGATAGGAGTTGAGAGAGGTTGGTCGAAAGTAAGCCTCAAGCAAGAAGCGGATGGACCAGCTAAAACCGGGTGGATTGCCACCAAACTATTAGACTCTGAAATCAAATAGTAGTTTTTTGCTTGAAACAACCTGTTAGATTTTTTTTGCGGTCTCAATAAATGTTTGCTTAAACTCTTCGTAGTTTCGAGTTACAGGAAATTGAGGGAACTCTTCAATAACATTGTCAGGCGCTCTGAAAAGAATTCCGGCTTCGGCTTGTTTTAGCATCCCGGTGTCATTATAGGAATCGCCTGCGGCAATGACTTTCAAATTCAAGCCTTGTAATGCCTTTACCGCCTTGGTTTTAGCATCGGGTATTCGCAGTTTGTAATCAGTAATTATTCCCGTTTCATCGACGATCAGGTCATGACAAAAAAGCGTCGGGAAATCCAACTGCGCCATTAATGGACCGGCAAACTGATTGAATGTGTCAGAAAGTATAATGACCTGGAATTCTGACTCCAGCCAGGAAAGAAATTCTTTTGCTCCTTCCATAGGAGATATTTCTCTAATCACTTCGTGGATGTCTGATAATCGCAGATTATTTTCGTTCAGAATTTTTAAACGTCCTTGCATCAATTCATCGTAGTCAGGAATATCACGTGTGGTTAGACGAAGCTTTTCAATTCCAGTTTTTTCTGCAAAAGCAATCCATATTTCCGGTACCAAAACTCCTTCAAGATCAAGACAAGCTACTATCATTTAAAATTCCTTCTAATATTTTTAGTTTGAATCGGTTGATATATCATTGGCTTTATTTTTTCTCATATTTAAAAGAAAGTGCCATTCTTCGTTTTTGAACATATGAGAGATTATGGCATATACCAGCATTCCCAAGGATATGCAAGCGAGCAGTGCTGTGATGCGTATACCAATAGAGTCATTCAAATCAAACCAGGATTGGCTGCAAAAGTAAATTACGATACCCATTGCCCCCGCTGCAATGGACATTTTGATCGTCGATCGCAGGATTTTCTTGCCCCCCAGAAGGCCAAGTCTTTTTCTAAGAAAATACATCAGGACGACCACATTAAATAATGCTGAAAGGGATGTTGCGAGTGCCAGACCCCCATGTTGTAAGGGGCCCATAAGTATTAGATTGAGAACAATATTAATGAGCATTGAATAAATACCAACTTTAGCTGGCGTCTTCGTATCTTGAAGGGCATAAAATGCTGGGGCTATAATCTTTATTCCTGAATAGGCACAAAGCCCTATGGAATAGTAAAGCAGGGCAATTGCTGTCCCTTGAGTAGAAGCGTGAAGAAATTCTCCTCGTTCCCACAATGTATTCACAATGGGTTCTCTTAAAACGATTAGCCCTATGGTGGCCGGGATAGTGATGAATAGAATGAGACGAATGCTAAAGCTTAACGTTTCCACTAATTCCTTCAATTCACTCTTAGCGGCGTGGCTTGAAAGTGTGGGAAGAAGTACAATTGCTAATGCAACTGCAAATACCCCAAGCGGAAGTTGAACCAATCGATTGCCATAATAAAGATAGGATATAGAACCATCGGGCAGGGTGGATGCTAATAAGGTATCGACCAATAGATTTAATTCATAGACGGCTAATCCTAAAATGGCAGGCCCCATTAGTTTGGCAATTTTAATCACCTCTGGCTGCTTGAAGTGCAGGCGTTTTTTCCAGCCATAACCCTTTTTTATAACCGTTGGTAACTGCACTAAGACTTGAAGCAAACCCCCAATAAGAACTCCGATGGCAAGCCCAATTATAGGTTCATCCATTTGCGGGACTACAACCAGAATTGCCACAATCATGGAGATGTTCTGCAGAATAGGAGTGGCTGCAGGAAGAGCAAAAACCTTGAGAGAATTTAAGATGCCCATTGAAAAAGCGGCCAGACCAATGAAAAATAAATAGGGGGCCATCCATCGGGTTAAGTCTACTGTGAGCTCGAATTTTTCGGGGTCATCCAAAAATCCTGGAGCAAATATAGTGATTACTGCTGGAGAAAACAAAAAGAGCGTTAAAGAGGCTACCGTCAGAAGAATAAATAAAATATTAAAAATATTTGCAGTAAGTTCTTGAGCCGCTTGTTTTCCCTTTTGATTCAAGGTTTCTGAAAATATAGGAATAAATGCGGAGGACACAGCACCTTCCCCTAAAACCCGTCTTTGCATGTTGGGGATTCTGAAAGCTACGAAAAAAGCATCGGCGGCTGACGAAGAGCCAAATGCCATGGCAATAAACATATCGCGGATGAAACCAAATATGCGCGATAGTAGGGTCATTCCACTTACTGCGCCTGCTGCTTTACTGAAGTTTTTTTTCATCTGGAGGGATGGAGGGATTGGCGTATAATTATCCGAGGCTTCACGGGAAATAGTATAACAAAGCTGATATCATTAAATGCAAAAAAAGTGTTACCGCTTCTTCGCATGATATACTGTAAATTGAAGAGTGGCTAATAACGGAGTTAAAAGTGCCCAAAATAAAATTACGTGCTAAAGATCAGGTGATCTTTGACAAGATTACCGAAGCCTATGAAAAAACAGAAATTGTCCAGAGACAACGACAACTGAAACCCGGTCGTTGGGACTTCGTAGTTTTTGGTGATGCTGAAAAAAATCAAACTGTTTTCAGAGAAGGGTTTGCCGAACACGCATCTATCAAGCGGGCTCCTATTTATATAGCTTCTCTTGCACAAGGGGGTCTTACCGATGTTAATGGAATTCCTATTGAAGAGTTTATTGAAGAAGATATCCCGGAAAAATATCAAGGACTGGAGATTATTCAGGTGGATCCCTTAAGGCCTCTTACTATAATAAAAAAAAATAATTATTCTGGGAAAAAGGGTGCCGATAAAGTTTGTAAGGAATATGAAGATGCAAACATTGCCATTATCCGCTCACCTCATGAATCGGACTGGATGATTTCTGTGATGAAATATCTCAATGAATGCGATCAAAACTTTCCTGATCCTGTGCAACAAGCATTTTCTGGCCGGTCTTCTAACAATATTTTTTCCCTAAGTCAAAAAGGTCCTTCTTCGGGCAGACTGAATTAATCTGCGTTTAACCCAACCTTCTATTTCTTATTGTTTTTGGTCTTTTTTTGTTGAACCGTCTTTCTTTTGGCGCTTTTTTCCAACAAGGGTTCAGTTTTGTTGTCGGCCTGTATTTTTTTTTCTAATTTTGAGTAGAAATTGGGATCAGCCTTAATTCTGCCAGCTACTCCTGCTTCAAATTTGTCGTCCTTCTTAATTCTGTCAGCTACTCCTGCTTCAAATTTGTCGTCGGCCTTAATTTCTCCCGCTATTTTTGATGCGAATTTGTCGTCCTTCTTAATTATGTCGGCTACTCTTGATTCGAATTTGTCGTCCTTCTTAATTATGTCGGCTACCGTGTTTTGGAACTCTGTGTTATTTTTAAATTCCCCAACTACCTTTTCGATATTATTTTTTATTCGTTCTAGTGCCAGAGAAGTTTTAAATGCATTATTTTCTGCCTGCACTCCCAATTTCTTAATGTTATCAATAGTATTCTGTGCCGCATTGCTGTGTACTACTTCAGTTGCAGCTTTTTTTGCTGTGTCTGGTATTGATGCAATCATTTCCTTCCACTCAGATAAACCTATCCAAATACTAATTGCTAATACTACTCCCAATAATGTCGATCCCCATGCGAATTTTTTCTTAACTATATTAATGGTTTCATTTTCTAAACTATTCTTTAATTTTTTATAATCCTCCCGCATTTTCTTGGTTTCTTTTTCAAATTCAGCTTGCCACTTATTTTCTAATTGGAGTTCCATTACACGAAATTTGGTGTCGATGTGTCTGTCATAACTCATAGCGCATCCCTTTCTCACTAATTAAGTGTTGAACAATATATTTGGAGTAAAAGATTATCTGTATAGCGTATTCTAGCCTAAATTTATATCTATGCGAAATATTGAGAGGGGGGGGCAATACTAACCTAGGCTCTCTTTCTCATAAACGATATATTCTGAATCGCTCATACCCAGGGCTTCGTAAGTTTTTATTCCGGAGTGATTATCTTTTATGACATAGAGCCGTAAAGCTTTTACCTCTGGATGGTTCCGTGCAAGCTGTTCTACGTGCTCAAAAAGTTTTCGAAAAACTCCTTTGCTTCTATATTCAGGGCGCACAAAAACACTCTGTATCCACCACAATATCCCATTCCTCCAATCACTCCATTCATAAGTGATCATAATCTGGCCTGCAACTTCTCCATTTAGTTCTGCTACAAAATAATGACATTCATCTCTGTCCAATGCATTACTTACGCCGGAAAATAGAGTTTCAGAATTTAGTTGAATATTTTCGGTTTCAAGCGCGAGTGCCTGATTGTTCTGAACTAGAACGGGTATGTCTGACTGGATTGCTTCTCTTATCTTGATATCAAGAGTCATAATTCTTGAATAAAACGTTTGGCGTAGGAGCGGATATCTTTGCCATTCAACACGTGAAATCTTCTAACTTTTTCAATGGTCTGTTTAGAAAATCGTTTCAGTGGTATATGAATAATTTTTTTTCCGTATTTACGGGCCAGGCGACGCCAAGTTATTTGGGGTGAACAGGATGAAACTACTGTGACATGTTTTTGGCGGGAGTGAAAAAATGCTGCTTCTAATAGTTTTTCCTCCAAAGTCTGCGAAAACCTCAACCGTGGATCCTGCCAGATATCGAGGATAGGGCGGGGGGGGTAAAGCATCATACATCCGCCATAGGTGGCCTGACCGATTCCAGGTCCAATAAGATTCTCCATATATTCGGTTGCATAAAAACAAAGGGTGGATTCATCGTCATGCTCTGCATACCAGGTTTGCCGCCAATTGTATTGGTTTGGGTCCGGTTCGGCATCGAATAGAAAAACTATGATTTCGACTTCTCCTCGGGAGGGAGGAATTTCTTTCACATAAATATCTCCCGTATACCAGTGCCTGAGAGTATCTCGAATATCAATTCCATCTTTAACTGAGGACGTAAACTTTTCTGTTCTTGCAAGGTCATGACTCAATAAAAGACGGGTTTGCTCTCGAACATGGGTGTTGAGGTTTTCTATCTTTTCATCTTCTGGAGGCCAGGAGCATTGGCCATAAGGGTCCCATTTATGTTTCCAGTTTTGTTTTTGTTGTATATCTGGATCCGGTTTCAAGTTTAAGGTTCGCCATTCATACTGGGTTTCTGAAAGCCGGTTTTTCATGCTGACGGGTGATGCGTCTTCTGTGTCTAACATTCCCTGGTCAATCCCTAATGAAATAATGCTGGAATCGTTATCTGAGTCTTCAAAGGGATAATCTCGAGCAGCTTCAAGAACGGAAATTGCAAAAGGGTCCCCACCAAATTGTTTAGCTGAATTGACCAAAGTATATAAGTCGGGCAAAAGTCTCGACTCCATAAGAGTCAGGTTCCTTACATATTGCAAAAGTATCTGAAATGTTTGTGAAGTCAGGTTGTGGTATCGGATTTTATGCTTTTTTATGAATAGGTCGCGAGCTCGAAGCAAGATTTCCTTAACTCCATCAATAGGCGTATTGCTGTCTGTACGCATCTCCTGACGTTTTTTTTCATATAGGTAGGTAATAAAAGGGAACTCGGTTAATGCAAAAAATAGAGTATTTTTGTGGACACGATTAAGAACAGGAGTTTTCAGATCACTTGGCGGATTCTTATATTTTTTCCGCTCATCGAAAGCGTCTTTAATCCACGGCCAATCAAGAACGGAACAAAGAAAAAGGATGTTGGGAAAATCCATCTCCAGGCAGTGGAGTTGATAGGCCATCCACCTTGCTCGCCAATAATGTTGTGATTCGACTTTAGGCGGCTTAAGAGTTAATAGGAGTGTGCTGGCATATTTTTCATAGGAGACTTTTTGTAGAGAAAACGTATCAGGAAAATTTGAGTGCCTGGTTTCATAGTTGGTGGTGCTTAAATCTATAAATCGACGTGCTATTCCTTCCTGCTTCGCAACCCGCAACCCTGCAATAATGGGTTGGCTCGGATCGATTGGGACGTAGTTGAGACCGCCTTCTTCTTCCTGTTGTGTGCTTAATGTGATTTGAGGAAGGAGTTCTATTCCTTCTTCAACAGAATTTTGGAATTCTGGGGGCAGGGCAACGGCAAGGCAATTGCACTTTGTAGATAAAATACGGTTTCTAATTTCCCGCGCAAAACTTCCACTGCCGTGCACCACTGGAAGAAATTGGATGCGATCACTGAGACGAAAAATATTATCCATATTTTAAATTATTTATCGCTATCGGGGTGAAGAGGGTTGTCATCATTAAAAAAGAAGTCTCCAAGTCCCATAGGCAATCGTTCGTCTTGTAGCGACCTGTTATTTCTTGCTGCAAGACTATCCAGGTCTATTGCATCTTCCCCTAAAACTTTGCTGATGGCTTCTTTCCATATTTCATCTTTTGAAATAGGGTGGTCCGTCTCCTGACTCAATCGCTTAAGCGCATATTGTAGAATATGAATTCCATCTCTCGGGGAAAACTCCAAGTCCAGTTGATGAGATTTCTGTAAAAAATCCACAGTCATTTTTAAAAGCTCCTCTTCTGAAAAAGGCAGATGATATCGTAGGATTTCTAATTCATCTTCATAACTGGGCATGTTCATCTGCAGTGTGGGTTGCAGGCGAGACAGGATGTAATCGGGAATTTCGAAAGTGGATTCATCATTGTTCATGGTGACGCAAGCACGAAAATCTTTATGAGCATGAATCTGTATCCCTGCAATGATAGATTCAACGTATCTACGGTGATCCAATAGAGGCGCCAATGAGGCCCAACTTTTTTCGTTCATACGGTTTCCTTCGTCCAGAATACAGATTCCTCCTTTGATCATGGCGCAGACGAGGGACGAGGCGTGATAAGAAATCGAACCCTTTTCTGAAAGTACCGGGGTTACCAATAAGTCTTCCGGTCGGGTATCGCTGGTACATTGAAATATGTATAAAGGTTGTTTGCGTTGCTGGGCTGCCACCATGGCTAAAGTGGTTTTTCCCGTGCCTGGCATTCCTGTAATTCTCGGCGAAAGGGGATGATCCTTGTCTGAAACGACCAGCCAGCATGCATGGATTTGCTTCAACACCTCATCTTGCCCAATCCAGGTGGGTTTGGTTGCGTCGGGTTTGCCCAGGTTCAAAGTGACGCCGTCAATGATTTTGGTTTGTTTTGAATGATTTTCGTTGTTCAAATTTTATTCCTTAAAACATAGCTATTTATAATTTGAAGAGGATACTTTTTGGCAGGGGCTGCTGTCAAGTTATCTGCTTTTACCTTAATACCATAGCATTATGAGCCTTATCTTCTTTGAACTCGATAGAAATGTTATAATAATAATTTAAAATTCAGGGAGAAAAGTTTAGTGGACGATCTGTTTTTAATATTAGGAGCGATATTTGCAGTCGCTATGATGGTTCTAATGGTTAAATATGCCAAATTCATTCATGTTCAACCAAAAGTTGAAGCAGAACGAAGAAAAACGAAAGAAGAGGGGTCTACCAATCCAGACCAAAGCTCTGACAACAATCAATAAATTTTATTGCCTTTGAATGTTACGAAAGACCAGCAAAGAGACCATTGCGCCTTATTTAAGGGATGCATCCAGCTACTCGGGTGGTAACGCGGATGAAGTTCTTATTCCTGAATCTGTAGAAGAGCTAATAATCGCTCTGAAAAATGAATCCAGACCGGTGACCCTTTCTGGAGCAGGGACCGGATTAACGGCTTCTAGAATCCCGTTAGAGGGAATCATAATTTCTTTGGAAAAATTTAAAGAAATTGAGGCTGTTGAAAATGGCGAAATCTGGGTAGGCCCTGCGGTGGCATTATCTGATTTGCAGGAACATTTAAAAAAGACTGCCTGGTTTTATCCACCCAATCCTACTGAAACAAATGCATCCATTGGGGGCACTTTAGCCACCAACGCTTCAGGATCGCGCAGTTACAAATTTGGAGTAACTCGTGATTTTGTCAATGCTGTAGATTTTGCTCTGGCGGATGGAAGGAGAGTGCTGGTAAAGCGCGGTCATAAAATATCAGACCCTCTTCGTTTGGATGATGGTAGTGAAATCAATTTCCCATCAATTGCATATTCCAGTCCAAATTGCAAAAACACGGCTGGTTATTACGTGCAACCTGATATGGATTGGTTGGATTTGTTGATAGGCTCCGATGGCACTCTGGGAGTATTTGTAAAAATTTGTCTGAAATTACTTGCTAAACCTGATGTGTTTTTAAGTGGGGTCCTGTTTTTTGAAAAGGAAAAATTTTGCTGGGATATCATTCCTGAAATCAGAACGGAATCTTTAGTTTCTCCTTGTTCTCTTGAATATTTTGATCGTTTTTCATTAGAAATGCTGAGAGAGAAATACCCTCACATTCCATCGCAAGCCAATGCCGCTTTGTTTTTTGAAGAGGTTGTCGCTGAAAGAGAACACTATGATGCCACTCTGGAAAAATGGTTCATATTCTTAGAAAATAAAAATATTCTATTAGATGAGTCGTGGTTTGCTCAAAATGAAAAGGATATTGAGACATTTCATAAATTCAGACACCAAATTCCCAGTCTGATTAATGAACGGAACTCCCGCGCAAAAAGGGAGAAGGTTGGAACGGATATGGCCGTTTCTGATCCATATTTTTTGGATATGATGGAGTATTATGAAAATGTTCTTGCTGGGCAAGGAATTCCATATGTTATTTTTGGTCATATTGGCGACAATCATTTACATATAAATCTTCTCCCCGACTCCACTCAATTAAAGCTGGCCTCAACTTTATATGATCAGATAGCAAGTAAAATAATTGCCTGGAATGGTACAGTTTCCGCTGAGCATGGAATAGGTAAGAAAAAGCGGAAGTATTTTTATGAGATGGTAAGTAAGGAAAATATCAATGATTTAGAAAAAATAAAAAAAACTTTTGATTCTCAGGGGAAACTCGGAAGAGGAAATATTTTCAAAACTTCTTGAGATTTCTAATCTGTTGACAGCTTTATACGAGAAATAGTAAACTTTTTAGAATTATTTGTAAGTGGTCGAGTGAAGAAATTCATGCTTTTCAGCCTTATGGGGTTTGGAAATATGCTGGATTCATTTAAAAGCCTTGTATTAAACTATTCCTATGAGCCTCTGCAATTTTGCAGTGCCCGCCATGCTCTAATTATGGTTTTTGGAGGCAGAGCGGAAGAACTCGACAATTCAGATTATTGTGTTCGAACCCCTTCTTCGAGTTTTGCTATTCCAACTGTGATCCGGGTATTGAAAATGGTTCATCGAAATCGAAAAAATGGCATAGCATTTAGTAAGAAAAATATTTTACGTCGCGATAATTATACCTGTCAGTATTGCGGCACTTCGAACCATCCATTGACCGTTGACCATATTATGCCAAAATCCCGAGGAGGCAAGACTAACTGGACGAATGTGGTCGTTGCATGTAAGAGTTGCAATTTGAAAAAGGGGAACCGTACTCCATTAGAAATAGATATGAAGTTAAAACGAAAACCGATAAAACCTGACTACCAATTTATTCCTTTTATTATACCCCCAGGGCCTGACTCCCATCTTGAAACATGGCAGAAATACCTACCCAAAAATATGCTGGCAAAATCTTCTAGCTTTTAACATCCTTAAAATACAGTTATTATAGGGTTGCATTAATTACCGAGTTATAGTTTGTATTTTAGATAGGCGAATTATGGAACCCAAATCTCTCATCCAGATAATCTCCGAACAAGAGTTTTTAAATATTGTTCAGGAACCTTGCGAATTGTTTTTTAGGGTTAGCAACGATTTCGCAAAGATTGTTGAAGAAAAAAGCAACGTTTCGCGAAAAGTTTATTCAAGATTGATGCAGGAGTCTGAATATTTGGAGAGTGTTTTGGACGAGCATGGAGCTCGTGAAAATAAGGCTTGGTCCTTTTTTTCTGAATACATTGCCTGCATTCGAAATCTCGCAATCGCGGCATTTTATATCAAGCATATCCTTGATCGTTATCCTTATTATAAATTAAAGGAGCCAAAGGCGATTGATGAGGAATTCCATTTAGCCGCCAACCAGTCCCTGGAATTTATAAATAAATCGATTTTAAATTTAAAACAAGAAGCAATCCGCACTGGAAAACTCAATGGCTTGACATGTGTGGTGGATAAAGGCTCAAACGATGAGTTTTTTAAAATTGAATCGAATAAACGACTCCCAAAAAATATATTGGATGACGATGTAAAAGAAGAGCGGGAACGGATAATTGATCTATGCCGGAAATATAGAAAAATTGCCAAACTGATTCAAGAAACAAAGATTGAGAAGTCTGATGATGTAAAAACCATCCGAGCTTTAATTCCGGCCAAGTTAGACGAAAAAATTGTTCGAATGTATAAAGAACATATTCATAGCGTTCAATCAGAATATGACACTTATGTGAAAAATACCTCTTTCGAAAAAGAGCTTCAGGAGTTAGGGAATTTCAGGGGCTATGTTTCTATGCCCCTGCATTTGTTGGAAGTGGTTCTCTGGCTTTGTCATTTTTATGAGAGGCATGAAGACGACATTCGTCATGGAGAATGCAAACAAAGTATTTCCCGGATGGTCAATAAAGATGAGCTCCTTGGACACGTAGTAAATTTCGGGTTTTATTTCAGCAAACATTTTATGCGTGAAGGGGATAAAATTGCGGTAGCAATTTTAAGTGGGTTTGTTGAAAACATTCGTGCAGAAGTAACAATTCCTCAACCCCTGGGGTTTCATGCCCGACCTTCTACATACATCTCACTGATTGCCCGTCAGTATGATGGTGAACTTCATATGTTGATTGATGGCGATAAGTACAATGCTAAATCGGTTATGAGTCTTTTGCAGGCCGGAGGAGCGATTGCTGACAAGGGTTATAAGACTGTAGAGTTCGAGGGCTCTAAACAAGCGATCGAGGATGTTAAAGTGCTTGCTCAGCATAATTACTGTGAAAAGGGGGAGTTTCCCCGCAAACTAAGTTATTTAAGACCAGATGGAAATTAAGGTCGAAAACAAATTAGAAGAGAAGCTGATTAACGATCAAAACGAAATTTATGATTTCGTGGATAAGCTAGATCGGGTTGTCGGCACAGCTACCCGGCGCGAAATTCATAAAAGAAAGCTTATGCATCGTTCCATCCATATTTTGGTCTTTAACTCCAGTAAGGAGATATTTTTACAGAAAAGATCGATGGCAAAAGATGAAAACCCGGGTTTATGGGACACATCTTCTGCAGGTCATGTTGATTCTGGCGAAACCTACGATGAATGTGCTCATCGGGAATTATGGGAAGAGTTGCAAATAGAAGGTAATTTAATTCCTTTATCTAAAATCGAAGCCTGCGAGGAAACTTATCAGGAGCATGTGCAGGTTTATACTTGTGTGACTGATGCAGAAATAAAAATTAATAAAGATGAAATTAGTGAAGGGAAATATTTTGATTTGGCCTTGCTAAAAACCGAAGCCAAAAAAAATCCCGAACTGTTCACATCGTCTTTTAAGTTGATTTTGAATAAATATGAATCGAGATTTTGATGAGTATACAAAATAAAATATGACTACCTTTGATATTGTTATTTGTTCCATACTGGGCTTGAGTATGGTGTTGTCCCTTTTTAAAGGTTTCGTTAAGGAAGTCTTCTCTTTGCTTTCCTATTTGGGCGGTTATCTTATGGCCACCAAGTATCAAGGAGCATTTTCGCAGCTGTTGATGGAAAGCATCCCAAGTAAACCAATCGCTAAACTCATTGCTTTTGTAGCAATTTATATTTTGACGGCCATTATCATTTCATTAATGGGCAAGATTGCCAGAGGAATGATTATGTCTGCGACCCAACTTTCGCCAGTCGATCGGATGATGGGAGGAGTTGTTGGGATTGGCAGAGGGGTTGTAATAATTGTTGCTGTCACCTTTCCGCTTCAGTTTTTTCCGGAAGTAAGCAATAAAATTACTAAAGATTCCATTACGGCTCCCTACTTAGCCCAGGTTTTAACATTTGTAAAACAGAATCCGGGCACCCTCAGCATCCGCAAACAGCTGACAGATTTTAATTTGGATGGCGCAAAAGAAAAATTTGAGGAGCTTAAGAATTTAAAAAATATGGCTGACCAATTTGAAGATTTAAAAAAGAAGCTACCTGATATGGGAAGTGATTCTAAAAATGGTGAAAAGCCCTTGGATCAGTATTCCAAGGAAGATCTTCAAAAGCTAAATGATATATTGAAGTCTGTTGAAAAAAAATAGCTATTAAACCCGGGTACTTTCACTCTCTCTCCTGAAATTTTATGACAACCAAAATTAATATCAATGGTGACATTCAGGACGAGGCTTTCATTTCAATTTTGGATCATGGGTTTTTGTTTGGGGATAGCATTTATGAGGTTGTATGCACCAACCAGGGCAAACCTTGTTTTCTGGATGAACATTTAAAAAGACTTTATGCTTCTGCATCAGGGATCTCATTAAATATCCCCCATGATGAAACCTGGATAAAAAAACAAATCAAAGTTGCCTTGGATTCGGCAGGGAATGCTGAGTCCTACATCCGAATCATTGTCACTCGGGGAGTGGGTGAGATGGATATTGATCCGTCATCATGTAACCATCCAAACATAATTATTTTTGTCAAAAATATTCCTCAAATACCAGAGGAAAATTATGAAAAAGGAATTTCTGTTGCGTTGGTGTCTATTAAACGAAATTCTCGTGATGCCTTGAATCCCGCTGTAAAAACTGGAAACTATTTGAATAATGTTCTTGCAAAGGTAGAGGCTCAAAAAATGGGTGCTGAGGATGCCATAATGGTTAATCCATGGGGGCAACTGACGGAGGGTACGACCAGTAATTTATTTTTTGTTAAAGAAGGGCGACTTTTAACACCAGAAAAGGGATGTGGAATTCTTTCTGGGATTACTCGTGAGAAAATAATTCAACTTGCCAATGAAAATGGAATAACTCTGGAAGAGGGGAAGTGGCCGGGAGAGGAACTTTTTAAGGCAGAAGAAGTATTCCTGTCGGGAACAGTGAAAAAAGTTCTGCCAGTTTCAATATTAGATAGTCGGCCTGTAGGAGAAGGTAAACCCGGTCCCATAACCCAAAAAATTATGCGACTGTATTCGGAGTTATTGGATAACCTTGATTAGTCTTTTGCTGATTGGAGTTTGATTTGTCATTATTGGTTGGACTCACTGGGGGAATAGGATCAGGTAAAACCCTGGCAGCTTCTTTTTTTAAAGAATTTGGAGCCTATGTTTTAGATGCAGATTTAATCTGTCGTGAACTTGTTGAACCTGGAAAACCAGCATGGAATGAGATATCGAAAATATTTGGTGAAGAAATTCTTGATCCATCAGGAAACCTGGATAGAAAAAAACTCGCTAGAATAGTTTTTGAGAACAAAAAGAAAAAAATTGAGCTAGAAGAAATTCTCCATCCCAGAGTTTTTGAATCTGAAAAACTCAAGTATGAATCCATCCGAAAAAAACACCCAAAAGCGTTGGTAATTGTTGACGCTGCTTTATTGATTGAGTCGGAAAACTATAAAAACATGGACAAAGTTGTAGTGGTAGATTCCGATGAAAAAACTCGTATTAATAGGATTCAGGCTCGAAATAAAATGAGTTTAGATGAAGTAGTTGCCAGAATGAAAAACCAAATGCCCGGTGAAGAAAAAAAACAATATGCTGATTTTATTTTGGAAAACTCCTTAGATAAAGACAAATTACGGGAGCAAGTGAAGGACCTTAATACCAAATTGTCTCTTTTAGCAGTAGAAAATATTTAAAAAACAACAACTTAGTATTGAGTTCTGCTCCCTACAATCCGTAGAATAATAGATGAATTGTTTTAATTCGGTGGAAATTAGCTATGGCTGAAGAAGAGGGAAAAGAAGAGCTATCATCCGACGAGGCCGCAGAACTTGAAGCTTTATTAGAGGACGCAGGAGGTGGTGAAGAAGCTGCACCTGGCGTTAAAGGGAAATTCCAAAAGATTCTCTCTAATAAAAAGCTTCTAATGATCTTTGGGGGTGGGGCATTGGTTTTACTCATTGCCATAGGGGCTGGGGTTTACTTCATGACGTCTGGTACAGAGGAAGAAGTGGTTCCTGTTGAGGAAGAAAAGGCTGAGGAAGAATTGGAAGCCGAAGAGGAAACCTCCGCCGTTGAAAAGGTCAATATTTATAAATTAGAGCCTTTTTTCCTGCCCGTCCGGGAAAATGGAAAGGAAACGGGAAGATTTATATCACTTTCTGCAAACCTTTTATTGAGTAACAGTGTGCTCAATAAAGATCTCGATAAGGTTCTGCCTCTGGTTCGAAAGAATATTTATGGTATATTGAGAAGAAAGCGTCCTAGCGATTTTACTCTGCAAAGATCCAACACAGAGGAGAGAATAAAAAAAGAAATCCTTACAGCTTCAAATGCACTACTATTGAGTGGAACAGGAACCGTTACTGACGTGTTTTTTTCAAGTTTTATGATCAAATAGAACCTCTCTAATTGATTTTGTTTGGCAACGACTTATATTTACTAGGAAATAATAATTTCGAGTATCAATTATGCCAACAACTCTACCAGTTAATACCCAGCAAGTTTTGCAGATGGGTACGCACACCGAAAAAGTACAGCAAACCATTCAATCTCTGCCCAATGTCACTGCGCAACAAGTAAATAAAGAGCGTGAGGTGACGGATGAAATGAAGCGCACAACGGTTCAAGAAGCAGAAAACACCTATTTTATTGAAGAAACAGATCCCCAAACAGGTGAAAAAAAACGAGTGCGAATATTGAAAAAGAAAAAAGCGGATTCTGAAAAAGAATCAATAGAATCTGAAGAAATCGTGCCTCCAGAAGGCAACCATGGGGGCAAAATCAATATTCGAGCCTGAACAGATTTATCTCTCTAAGCGAACAATCCATTTTATAGCTAAAAATACGACAAAGAGCCATAATGACCCCATGTTATTTTGCCGATAAGCTAAATTAGGGCAAAATGGCCGTTGTACTCCTATGGGCTTAATTCTAATTCCTTAATTTTATTTTTACCTGAAGGGATTTCCTTGGTTATTCCAACCATACCACTTGAAAACCTTGTCAATAAAGTGATAAGGATTTTGTCAGGAGAAAATTCTCCTCTCATCCCTTTAGGCTTAAAAAACCAATTGCAGCCGGGAAAAATCCTACAGGGAGAAATTTTAAAAATACTTCCCCAAGGAAAAGCTACTGTTTCAATTGCAGGCCAAAAGGTTGTCGCTGAATTACCAGATTTGCGCCCCAATGTACAAGGTGATTCAAATACTTTAAAAACTGAGAACTCTTTTAAGCCAGGACAGAAAATTTATGCTCAGGTTGAAAAGGTGAATCCTGCACCGGTTTTAAAACTGGTTCCTCCTCCACAGCAAAAGATTCAAGAGGAAGGCTACACAACAAACCTTTCCCGTAAAGTTAAACCAGAGATATTAAAATTCGAAAAGGTTAAGGAGTTAAGACTTCCTCCAGATAAAATTGTTCCAGTGACAATCAATCGTATTGATAATTCAAATACATTATCTGTAAAGTTTGAGGGGCACGAGTTTCTGGTCAAAACGCAAAATGCAGCTTTATATCGCCCTGGCGCAAACGTTCGTATTCAATTTCAAAAAGTTGAAAATGGTTTTACAGCAGTTCTACTTGATCCTCCAGAGAAGTTGGGAGGGGTTGAGTTGGATTTGATAAAACCTTATCTTCCTGCGCGAACACCTTTAGGGAAGCTGGTGGGTGAGTTAACTAGAGATGTTCTTGGTTCTCCCGTGCTGAAGGAGTTGGGCATTAAGCCAGAGCTTATTGAAAGGTTACGGCAGACATTACAGGTTTTAACACCTAAGTCCGGTGTCACTCCAAAGGACACTGAAATAGAAGAGCAAGTGGATAAATCGGGTGTTCGTTATGAGGCTAAGGTAAAACAAACCTTAACTGAACCAGAAAACTCTCGAAACCGACTAGAACTTGCTAAAGATTTGAAAGGGCAATTACTTGATTTAATCAAAATAACTGATAAAGCAATTAAAAACCTACCAGAACAAAACCAAAGTAGGCAGGTTTCTGACTTCCAACAACGGATAAATAACTCTGCCGATAGTATTGAGCTGAATCAACTTTCTTCACGCGTTTCCACGCAGGAAAATCAACCTCTGGTAATACAGATACCCAATCCTCTCAGCTCAAGCGATAAAACCATCAACCTTTTTATTCGGGAAGATTCTCAAGATGGACAGGGTGGAAAAAAAGGTGAGAAAGGTTCCTATAATTTGGCATTTTTTTTAGACCTGTCAGCACTTGGAAATGTAAAGATCAGTGCAAAGGTGGAACCAGAAAGTTTAGCCGTGCGCATGGAAGTGGAAAAGGAAGATATAGCAGATTACATTCGTAATAACGCAGCTGAATTTGAGCAACAAATGAAAAAGAAAGATATGAACACTTCAGTGGAATGTTGCACAGAAGAGAAGGTGAATCCCATAAAAGATAATTTGATTGAATTACTTGTAAGCCGGAACACTTCTCTTTTAAGTATAAAAACATGAGTCAAAAGGACAGTGATAAGAAAAAATCAGCCATATCCTTGCAATATAAGAAGGGCAAAAATGCTGCTCCCAAAGTTACTGCGAAGGGTCAGGGTTGGGTTGCTGATAAGATTATAATGATGGCTAAGGAAAATAATATTCCTATCCGTGAGGATAAAGATTTACTCAATCTACTTTCTGAAATAGATGTGGGGCAGGAGGTTCCTGAATCTTTGTATAAAGTGGTGGCAGAACTACTCGCCTGGGTGTACCAACTCAATAAGGAATACCCTGTGTCAAGGGCAGAGTAAATTCGTACCAGTGTGGCGGAGTAAAAGTGTACCACTCGGGTTAAAAAATATAGGTTATTAGATCATGATCTTTGTAGCAGTAGTGCCTGTTGGCCCTGTGTGTAAA